>Ga0209653_1000689_pt1 | contig 29163 bp, 22 predicted proteins | sample SaaInl6LU_22_DNA_FD_184644 | JGI IMG/M metagenome (GOLD analysis project Ga0209653, IMG submission 184644) | Marine microbial communities from expanding oxygen minimum zones in the Saanich Inlet - ESP_116LU_22_DNA (SPAdes) (version 2) | ecosystem: Environmental > Aquatic > Marine > Intertidal...
AAACATCCTTGGAAAAACAGTATACTGATTGTCGTTACCTGGAGGGTATTTTTGTTCAAATTTGTTGCCAATCACAATATATTCTTGTTCTATTTTTGCCCCTTGTACATTCACAGACTCTAGAAACTCATTCGCTTCAAATTCGGTTTGAAAAGAATACTTTTTCCCTTTAACGCTTGTTGTGTAGCCTTTGAAATATTTTTTTCCAATGACTTCGCCCGTATTTCCTTTCTGAGGTGAATTCCAATACGAACCATAAAGTAAAGGCCAGTCTCCGTACTGCTCTCTCCCAAAATAGGACATCAAAGCAGGAATAGTCTCTGGATTATTCTCATCCAATGGAGGGTTGGAATTTGACCTAACAACAATCATGGCGAATGTTGAAAATCCAATAATCAGCATGGTGAGCGATACGGTAATTGTGTGGAACAATCTTTTTCCATTTTTGTGGAAGAAATACATGCCAGCACCTAACACGCCAGCAAGTAAAAAAAAGAAAATAAATGCTCCCGAATTGAACCCCATACCTACTGAGCTGGACGCTCTTTCAAAAGAATCTGCAACCGAGAGAATAGTGGGAATAAAAATGGAATTCAAAAACCCTAAAATAACGATTGAAATCACTCCTGTTAAGAAGAATCCTTTAATTGAGAATTCATATTTTTTGAAGTAATAAACAAACCCTGCTGCAGGAATTACAAGCAAGTTTAGCATGTGAACCCCTATGGAAATACCGACCAAAAAGAAAATTAAAACTATCCATCTATCTGAAGAGACTTTTTTTGAATTCTCTTCCCACTTTAATATGCACCAAAAAGTAATGGCAGTAAAAAAGGAGGACATGGCATACACTTCTCCCTCTTCAGCAGAAAACCAAAAAGTATCACTAAACATGTAAGCAAAACCGCCAACAAGTCCGGCACCCATTATTGCTATGACAGAACCTTTCGATAACTCTTCTTCCTCTCTCAGCAATAGTTTTTTTGCCAAATGTGTTATCGTCCAAAACAAAAACAAAATAGTTAGCGCGCTTGAAAGTGCAGATAACACATTCACCATATAAGCTGCATTAGCAGGCCCGGTAAATGCCGAAATCAACCTTCCTAGCATCATAAAAGTGGGGGCCCCTGGCGGGTGACCTACTTCCAATCTATTGGATATTGAAATGTATTCACCACAATCCCAAAGACTGGTGGAAGGCTCTACTGTGCTTACAAAAACAACAGAAGCTACCAATAAAACCAATGCACCTACTAGGTTGTTTGTCTTTTTAAAATTCATATAATTGATTTTTTGTTGAGCAAATATAAAGAATAAATCACGTGATTTTAGGTACTTCGGATATAAAATATGTTAATGGAAATCGCCACCTACTTTTTAATTGAGTTCAAATAGTTATATTTGCGAGATTTTAAATGAATACACAACAAATATGTCAAATCATACTGCAGAAAGAGTTTCGGTAAACGAGATAAATAATTATGTACTCCAACGAAGTATAAAAGCCTATCTAGAAGCAAAATCTCTGGTAAAAGGAAAAACCTTAGAAATAGGAACCGGATCTGGTTATGGAATTGAAATAATCTCCCCAGTTGTGGACAAATTAACCACAGTTGATCAGTTTATTTGCGACATTGATTTTAGTCATTTCAATAATGTTGAGTTCATTAAAATGACGGTGCCAAAACTAAATTTTCCTGATGAATCTTTTGATGCTGTATTTTCTTTTCAAGTAATTGAACACATCGAAGATGACAAAGAGTTTTTGAGCGAAATAAGTCGTGTACTGAAACCAGGTGGTGTTTTTATTTGTACTACTCCCAACATAAAAACCTCCTTGAGCAGAAACCCATGGCATGTGAGAGAATATACAAGTGAAGAATTAAATCATCTAATGTTAAATTATTTCTCCAGTGTTGATACAAAAGGGGTGTTTTGCGGTGAGAAAGCATTTGAATATTACCTGGAAAACAAAAAAAATGTAAATCGCATAATGCGATTCGATATTTTTAATTTGCAATACCGATTGCCAAGAAAATCTTTGCAATGGATTTTCGATTTTCTTAACGACAGAAATAGAAAAAAAATGCACAAAGAAAATAATTCTATTTCAGCAAATATGACCCCAGAGGATTATTTCTTAAAAGAAGTGGCAGACGATTGCATTGATTTGTTTTATGTTGGAACCAAATAAGCTACGGTATTGCTCCGTGTAACTCTCTCTTTTCTTGTTTTTTCCAATGTGTGGGTTTCTTTGGGAGCAAGTTGCCTCACCCTGCTCACATTCAAGCTTTTTGAAATCAAGCCGGATTTCAACTTTCTGTTTTTCGTCTTTTTTTCTACGTTGTTCTCGTACAACTTTCAGCGTATTTCCCGTCTTTCCGCGCTGCAAGAACTTGCTCCTTCGCTTTGGATAAATTCTCACGTCAGAGAATCAAAAACAATCCTGATTCTTTCCGCTTTCGGAGCTTTGTATTTCAATCCGATAGTTGAACACCCCTATTCTCTTGTTCCTTTATCTTTATTGGCAATTATTTCATTTGCCTATTCGTACAAAAAACTGCGGAACATCCCCTTTCTTAAAATCTTTTTGATTGCCGGGAGCTGGAGCGTTTTGTGCGGACTTATGCCCTATCATTTCAGTCCATCGTGGCAAAAATTGGGTTTTATTCAAAGTTTTTCCTGGCTATTTTTTTACATCCTTGCCATCACTATTCCTTTTGACATAAGAGACTTACCGATTGACAAATCCTCAACCAAAACATTTCCTCAGTTGTTGGGAATCAGAGTAAGTAAATGGATGGCACTACTTTTTCTTTTAGTCTCATTCATTTGCCTTGCTACATTTGTCTCACTACTCACATTGAGCCTTTTTTTGGTCAGTTTTATTTTGGCCGGAGTGCTCATCGTTTCTTCCTCAACCACCAAAAAACCGCTTTATTTTGGATTGTTGGTAGATGGCCACATAATTCTTCAATTTCTGATGGTTTATTTTCTCGGTTAGAATGAAATAGTTAAATTTAGCCCCTATTCAATTCACATTTATGAAAAAATCAGCCTTATTCTTGATGAGCATTTTAACAGGATTTTCTTCCTGGTCACAAGAAGAAAACTCAAAAGATATTGGTCAAATTCACGGAAACGTGCAAACCGATGTGCAATATTACAATGAGGATTCGCTGATTGGTGCACCAATTGTACCAGAAAAAACATTAATGAATGGGTTTGCAAACATTAATTACACGAGAGGGAATTTTGCTGCTGGTATAAGGTATGAATCATACTTAAACGCCCTCCAAGGATTTCCAACAGGATACAGAGGTTCTGGTATCACATACAAATACGCTACCTACACAATGGATAACCTAGAAGTTACTGCTGGAAACTATTACGAGCAATTTGGTAGCGGAATGATTTTTAGAGCTTACGAAGAAAGGCAACTTGGGTACGACAATGCCATGGATGGTTTCAGATTGAAATACAAACCTTATCGTGGAGTTTACCTAAAAGGTATTTACGGAAAACAACGGATATTCTTTACCACAGGAGCAGGAATAGTAAGAGGAGTAGATGGAGAAGTGGTCATCAATGAACTGTCAGACTCTCTTGAAATGAATATGAAAACAAGGATTGTCTTGGGAGGAAGTTTTGTGAGCAAGTACCAAGAAGACGACAATCAAGCTTTCATTCTTCCTGAAAACGTAGGCGCTTTTGCTGGTAGATTAAATTTATACCGCGGAGGATTTTCATTGGCAACAGAATACGTTGAGAAGATCAATGACCCTTCGGCAGACAACAATTTTATTTATAAAAAAGGGCAAGCATTACTCATAAATTCAGCCTATTCTCAGCGTGGATTTGGAGCTTCATTCAGTGCCAAAAAAATTGACAACATGAGCTTTCGGTCTGATAGAAATGAAGGACAGACCAATTTATTTATGAATTATCTTCCTTCTACCTCCAAGCAACACACTTATAATTTGCCGGCAACTTTATATCCCTACGCGGTTCAACCCAACGGAGAAATTGCTCTTGAAGGAGATGTTTCGTACAAATTGGCAAGAAAAAGAAAGAAGAAAATACAAATGGGAGGAACAGACGAGTACAAGAAGCCGTTTAATTTAAGAAAATACGCCACCGAAATTTCTGTAAATTGGTCTGCGGCATTTGCTCCAGACACCACAAATATCCGAAACGACTCTTTGAGACAAGGATACACAACCAAATTTTTTACACCGAGTAACCGAGTGTATTTTAGCGACTTTAATGTAGAGGTTAAAAGAAAACTAACAAAAGACTTAAAGTTTGTTTACTCCTTCTTCAATATGAGATACGACAAAGACATCATAGAAGGTAAAACAGGAACAGGTGTTGTCAATGCTCGAATTCATGTTTTGGATGTAACCTACAACATCAATGATGAAAATACCATCCGGGTAGAAGCTCAACATTTGGGTGTAAATAAGAAAAGTAACTTTTACGAAGACCAAGGAAACTGGGCAACAGCGCTAGTAGAATATACGATTTCTCCAAGTTGGTTTTTTGCGGTATTGGATCAATTTAATTATGGCAACAAAGAATCAGAAAAACGAATCCATTATCTCTTTGGTTCGGTAGGATACATTCACAATGCGAATAGATTTTCAATTAGCTACGGGAGACAAAGAGCCGGAATTTTCTGTGTGGGAGGAGTTTGTCGAGTTGTACCAGCTTCTAATGGATTGACGTTTTCGATGACCAGTACTTTCTAATTCATTTTTTTGTATTTTTAATAACGCCAAGATTTATATCATGAAAAATTTTACCCTAATACTATTCATTCTTGCTCTAGTAGGATGTGACAAAGTAGAAGACCCACGACCCGTTGTACAAGGTAATGCAGATGGAATTTGTCCGGTTCCTACTTTTGCTCCAAACTCAGAGACAACAAGGGGCATACTGATTGAAGATTTTACAGGTCACTATTGTAACAATTGTCCGGGAATTGCTCATTCTATTGACACGATAAAATCAAATATTGGAAAACAAATAATTCCGATTGGCTTGCATGTAACCGATCAATTTGCGGCACCTGTATCCGCTAAAGCCCCCAAGTTTCAGACCGACTTTAGAACGGATGGAGGATTAGATATTTACAATGATTTAATTCCTGGCGCAGGATTACCAGCCGTTGTCTTAAATAGAAAAGATGGATTTACTTTGACTCCAGGAAGATTGAACATTTACAACTCGAACCTCTCTTCAGATATTCGCTCTTTTTTAAGCAACACACCTAAAATCAGGCTCCAAACAAACTCTACATTTGATCCTTCTACAAACAGAGTTTGTGCTTATGCTGAAGTAGAAATACTTAATCCTTTAGCAAACGATCACAGCATTGTGTTTTATTTGTTAGAAGATAGCATTGTAGACTGGCAATTGTATAACGGAAACGGAGGAAATCCAGTGTATGGCGGAGCGGGAGAAATCCCTAATTACGTTCACAAGCATGTTTTGAGAAAATGCATGAATGGCTGGGAAGGAACAAAAATAATAACGGGCGGTTCGGTTTCTGTTGGCGACAAAATTATTGAAGGGTCTACTTTTGTGGTTACCGATGGAACCTGGAGAACCAATCACCTAGAAATTGTGGCTTTTGTTTATAACAATGTCACAAACGAAGTGATTCAGGCCTATTCTGAAAAGCTCTAAGCTCACTTTCCTAATATGACTGCACGGTTGTCGGACACGTGACCAACGGGAATATTAAAGTAAATTGGGAAATTGTAATTTTTTGTACAATTCTCTATTATTTCAAGTACCGTGTACCCAAATCCATCCTCATTGATATTCGTAAATTGACCCACCAACAAGCCTTTAAGCTTTTTCAATTTACCTGCCTTGTTTAATGCATGCATCATTCTATCAATGTTGTAAGCATATTCACCAATATCTTCAATTAGTAGTACTTTATTATCAGTGTTTAAATCAGAATTAGTCCCTAATAAGCTATACATAATAGTTAGGTTCCCTCCTACAATTTCTTCATCTGAAAATGCCGAATCAAAGTGATATTGAGCATCAAACAAAGCTCGATGAAGCGAATTCATGGCAAATTCAGGAGTTGAATCGTAGCTATTTGGCATGGGAGCATGCAAAGAGGCAATACCCAATTTATTCAGCTCATTATGCAATACCGTTACATCGCTAAAGCCAACTACCCATTTAGGATTTTTCTTGAATTTTGAAAAATCCAATTGGTCAATGATTCTTACCAAACCATAACCGCCTCTTGCGCAGAATATGGCTTTTATCTCCTTGTCATCCAAGGCTTCTTGCAAATCAGACAATCGCTCCTCGTCAGTTCCAGCCAACTTAAAATGGGAACTAAAAGCATGGTTTGAAAACCGTACTTTTAATCCCCAGTTAGTTAAAATTTCAGCTGATTTTTTGATGCGTTCCTCCTCCACTCTTCCCGAAGGAGAGAGAATTATTACAGAGTCACCTTGGGCTAAAGATTGAGGTTTCATAAATTTAAATTAGGCTCTAATTTACGAAACTATTCAAAAACCTTAATCTTCGTCACTTAAGCCTTCTAAATCATCCGATAGGTCATCAGAGAAGTCTGAATCCAAATCCTCTTCGTCTTCATCTTCATCGATTTCAAAATCGTCCATTCTATCTTCTAGTTTCTGGCTTACCTTCACAAGATAGCAGGTATCTTCTGTTTTCAATTCAACAGCTTCTACTCTTTCACCCTTTGCATTAGTAAAAGTAATAATGTCTCTGTTGTTGTACCCGTTTGGATATTTTTCGACCAATTTTTGAAGAATCTCTTCTGGTATTTTAATGTAATCTACAATTACTCTTTTCATTGCTTCGAGAAGTTTGTTTTGGGTGTTTTTAAATTCTGGCTAATATTAGTAAAAAATTCTATTTGAAAACTATTTTTCTGTCATTAAAGTTTCAATAAATAAGCAAAGATTAATGGAGCTACAATCGTTGCATCGCTTTCTACGATGAACTTTGGAGTATCCATGTCCAATTTTCCCCAGGTAATTTTTTCGTTAGGCACTGCACCTGAGTAACTTCCGTAACTAGTGGTGGAATCAGATATCTGACAGAAGTAACTCCAGAAGGGTGTATCGGTTCTTTCCATGTCTTGGTACAACATGGGCACAACGCAAATCGGAAAATCTCCCGCAATTCCTCCCCCAATTTGAAAAAAACCGATGCCATTCTCTGAGTTATCTGTGTACCAATCTGCTAAGAAAGTCATGTATTCAATCCCAGATTTCATGGTAGATGCTTTCAATTCTCCCTTCATTACATAGGATGCGAAAATATTGCCCATGGTAGAATCTTCCCAACCCGGAACTACAATTGGCAAGTTTTTTTCGGCAGCTGCATACATCCAAGAGTTGTTGATGTCTATCTCGTAATACTCCTCCAAAACACCAGAAAGAAGCATTTTGTACATAAACTCGTGAGGAAAATATCGCTCTCCTGCGTCTTCTGCTTCCTTCCAAATCTTGAAAATGTGTTTTTGTAATCTTCTGAAAGCTTCCTCTTCGGGGATACAAGTGTCAGTCACACGGTTCAATCCCTTTTCCAATAAGTCCCATTCATCTTGCGGAGTGAGATCCCGATAATTGGGCACTCTTTTGTAGTGAGAGTGAGCCACCAAATTCATAATGTCTTCCTCCAAGTTTGCTCCTGTACAAGAGATAATGTGTACTTTATCTTGCCGAATCATCTCCGCAAAAATCTTCCCAATTTCTGCCGTACTCATTGCTCCAGCAAGAGAAACAAGCATTTTAGACCCTTGTTCAAGTTGAGCCTCGTATCCTTTTGCTGCATCCACCAAGGCAGCTGAGTTAAAATGTAAAAAGTGGTTTTCTATAAAGTTTGTAATTGTCATTGTTAACTAAATCTTTCTATTAATAATTGTATAATTTCTACCGCAATAAGGGCGATAATAATCCACTCTAAGTTGGAACTGTGTTTGTGATTCAGAATGTCTCTGAATAAATCTAAGTTTTCTTTTACGATATCAAATCCGTGCTGAATTCCTCTATGTCTATTTAATACTTCCAGCTCTTTTCTTAGTTTGGAGTCAATTTCTGCCAATTCTGCATCGCTCCAGGCCAAATCTGAGGTTTCAAATATGTAAAGGTTCTCCGCCATCCGATTTTTCAATCCCATGGTTTTGCCTACAAATTTCCTCAACTTTATTCTTGTTGCCTTCACATTTCCAGACAATTCAAGTTGGTTGGAAATCTCTCTCGTTTTTTCCAATAGTTCATTCACCTTTAATTGATAAAAATCTAAAGCAACCGCCTGCCCCAAATTGAACAAAATAATGTGAAGAATATTGACAGAAAGTGTGGGTGTGAATATAGTGTTCACATCCAACGAAAAACTCTTGTCTTGACCAACAATAAGATTAAAATCTTCTTCCGGAAATTCTGATTTAGGCATCACATTTGGGTTCAAAGTGTCCAATACTTCCTCTATTTCCGACTCCATAAATCCAGCAAAAACTACACTTCCATACTCTTTTATGTAGCAAAACTTATCTTTTTTATTTTTCAATAACAAAAAGACTGAATCACTTTTTATCACCTCAAAATCTAAGGCTTTTTGAACAGCCTGTAAGTTTAGTTTCTCACCCAAGTGATAACCAATGATGTGGAGGTTGGATACGTTAATCATGTTGAGTATTGAATTTGTTATTCTTACCGATAGGCACAAAAGTAGTAGCGGGATTTTCCTCTATATTTTCGTCAGATTTGTTCAATTCGAATTTGTAAGTTAGTAACTTGTAATACAACTTGGCCGCTAAAAAATCGGATGATTTTTCAATCTCATTTGGGCACAACTCTACAATATCAAAACCAACAACATTTTTCTGTTCAAACACTTTTTTAAAAAACGCCAACGATTCGTACCACATTAAACCTCCAGGTTCTGGAGTTCCAGTTGCTGGACAAATTGAAGGATCAAAACCATCTAAATCAATGGTGATGTATACATTATCCGTCATTAATTCGATTGCTGCATCCATCCAGAACTCATCTTGTGCCATCTCATGCGCAAAAAACACGTTATCCAAATTCATCACTCGTTTTTCGGCCACATCCATGCTTCTAATCCCTACCTGAATAAGGTTGGTAGTTTCATTTGCTTCGTAAAGCGCGCAAGCATGATTACAAGTAGAACCTTCGTACTCCTTTCTCAAATCTGCATGTGCATCAATCTGAAGAACCGATAGGTTTTTAAAGACTTCATTGTGTGCTCGTATTGCCCCAATGGAAATAGAGTGTTCACCCCCAAAAGTGGTGACAAATTTATCTTTTAGAATGTATTCTTTGGTTAGTTTATACACCGCCTCGGTCATGGATTCGGGCGAAGCGTTTTCGGTTATGGCAGCAGGCATATAAACTCCTTGTTTATAGACCTCCGACCTTGTTTCGATGTCATACAACTCCATATTTTCAGAAGCATGTAAAAATGCCTGAGGACCTCTATCTGCTCCTTTCTGCCAAGTACTTGTTCCGTCATATGGAACAGTTGACAACACTATGTTTGCCTTTTCTATTGTTGCGAATTCTGTTGGAATTCCTGCATATGTCTTTTTCATTTTTTGTTGTTGTTATGCTATTTGGTATTCTCGTTTTATCTCAACCCCACCTTCCCCACGGGAAGGAGAATTCTCGCAAAAAATATTTTCAGAGAATTTGAAGTCCCTTTCCCTTTGGGAAGGGTCAGGGATGGGAATTAAGTATAGCCCAAAATATTTAGGAACTGTTCTTGAGTCTGTTGTTCATTGAATACTTTCGTTTCCAACTCTCCTCTTTCATTTTTTGAGATAATAAGATGTTTTGGATGAGGAATAAGGCAGTGTTGTAATCCGCCATACCCACCAACTGACTCCTGATAGGCTCCCGTATTAAAGAAACCAATATAGAGAGGTTTTTCTTTGTGGTATTTTGGTAAATAAATAGCATTGACATGCTGCTCTGAATTGTAATAATCATCGCTATCACAAGTCAACCCTCCTAACAACACTCTTTCGTATTCATCGTTCCATCTATTGATAGGGAGCATAATAAATCGCTTGTTTATCGACCATGAATCTGGCAACGTTGTCATGAATGAAGAATTTATCAAATTCCACTTCTCTCTATCATTTTGTTGTTTCTGGTAAAGCACTTCATAAATGACACCAGCACTTTCTCCTACAGTAAAAGAGCCAAACTCAGTAAATAAGTTAGGAACCTCTACATCCGCATCCTCGCAAGTCTCTTTAATTATTCTAACAATTTCGCTAATCAGGTAGGCATAATCATAATCAAAACCCAGAGAGTTCTTTATCGGAAACCCTCCCCCAATATTCAGTGAATCTAATGTTGGACAAATTTTCTTTAAATCAACGTACACCTTCAGACATTTCGTTAGTTCGTTCCAGTAATAAGCGTTATCTCTTATTCCTGTATTGATGAAAAAATGTAACATTTTGAGGTTTACCTTTTCACTTTGTGCAATTTCATTTTTATAATATTTTAAAATATTTTTGTAGCCAATTCCAAGTCTAGAAGTATAAAACTCGAACTTTGGTTCCTCTTCACTTGCTATTCTGATTCCAACATTCATGGTTCCGTTTACCCCCTCGGACAACAATTGAAGTTCCTCGTAATTATCTATGATTGGGATGCAATTTGAGAAACCCATGTTGATGATTCTCGTAATGTTTTCCACATATTGCGCTCTTTTAAAGCCATTACAAATGATATAATTATATTTGGTAAGCATACCTTTTTCATACAGTGATTCCACTATATTAATATCAAAGGCAGAAGAAGTTTCAATGTGAGTTTCGTTTTTTAGAACTTCATTCAAAACATGCGAAAAGTGAGAACTTTTTGTACAATAACAGTAGTTATATTGAGCCTTATATTGGTGCTTTTCAAAAGCGGCTGCAAACCAATCTTTGGCTCTTTGTATGTTTTCCGAAATCTTTGGAAGATAACTAAACTTAAGTGGAGTTCCGTGCTCCCTAATTAATTCAGAAAGATTTATCCCATGCCAAGAAAGCTGATTGTTATTTACAGCAAATTCTTCTTGTGGAAAATCAAATGTTTGGTCGATTAAATCTGTATATTTTGTATTCATTTTGTTTGATATAGATAGTTTTTGGGCATATCATCCCTATTGATCTCCTACTTCTTTTCAGAGAAATTAATTTACCGAGATTCCGGTTCTATCTATACACGAATTACCACACTCACAGGAAGCAGTGCGTAATGGGACAACCCAATAGAGCTTGCTTTTTCAGCAATCGAAGAAATATCCTTTATTCTTTTGTTGGATTTCCAAAACCCATTTTCTATTTTATTTCTTCGTTCAAATAGAAAATCAAAAGTCTTTAATAAGTTCAACTTTTATTAAAATTTTGCTAAATGTAGATAAAAAAATGACACGCAAAACTTTTTTTTCAAAAAAGTGAATTATTTTTTTTAGCACTAGTGAATTTTAAGTGTAAGCATCTATCTCTCATAATCATAGCCAGTAAAGGAACTAACTAAAACCAAAAAAGCGCTCTCAAATACTTGAGAACGCTTTTAAAATTTATCTGAGTAACTTTTTATAGTCCTAACAAAACTTCAACTGGGTCTTTTGCTCCAAACAACATTCTTTCAGGATTTTCGAGCATTTCTTTTACTTTTACCAAGAATCCTACGGATTCTTTCCCATCAATAATTCGGTGATCATAAGAAAGAGCTACATACATAATCGGTCTCACCACAATTTCTCCGTCTACTACAACAGCTCTCTCCACAATGTTGTGCATTCCTAAAATTGCTGATTGTGGTGGGTTGATGATTGGAGTAGAAAGCATAGAACCAAAAACACCACCGTTGGTAATAGTAAATGTTCCTCCCTGCATTTCATCAATGGAAATTTTCCCATCTCTCGCCTTGATAGCCAGCCTCTTTATTTCGGCTTCTATTTCGGCCAAACTCATGGTTTCAGCGTTTCTTACAATTGGAACCATCAAGCCTTTAGGAGAAGATACGGCAATACCAATATCTGCATAATTATGAAGTACCATTTCTTTTCCGTCAATCATTCCATTTACTGCGGGATAATGATTCAATGCTTCGGTTACGGCTTTCGTAAAGAACGACATAAAACCAAGACTTGTCCCCAATTGTTCTTTGAACTTCATTTTATACTTATTCCGAATGTCCATAATTGGCTTCATATCCACCTCATTGAAAGTAGTCAGCATAGCTGTTTCGTTCTTCACAGAAACTAATCTTTCTGCCACTTTTCTTCGAAGCATACTCATTTTCACACGTTCCTTGTCTCTTGTTCCTCCCCATCCGCTTGCGTTGTCAGTGGCAAAACCAGCAGACATAGCTGCAATCACATCTTGCTTCATGACTCTTCCGTCTTTTCCAGTTCCGGTCACTTTAGAAATCCCATTTTCGTCCATCAATTTCTTTGCCGAAACAGAAGGAACATCTTTCGCATAGGTTTCCTTGGCAGGAGTTTCAGCATTCACAGGATTAGGATTAGGCGCTGCTGCCTCTTCTTTTTTCTCCTCTTTCTTAGGTTCTTCTTTTGGAGCGGAACTCCCTGCCGGTCTTTCAGCTTTTGTGTCTATCAAACACACCACAGCTCCTACTGCAACCGTATCACCTTCCTCGGCTTTCAATGTAATAATACCTGATTCTTCTGCCGGTAATTCAAGGGTAGCTTTGTCCGAGTCAACCTCAGCAATAGCCTGATCTTTTTCTACCCAATCGCCAGTTTCAACTAGCCATTCTGCAATTTCAACTTCCGATATTGACTCGCCTGGTGAAGGCACTTTCATTTCTAACATATTCTTATGTTTTTACTATTCTTTTATTCCGTTTCTTTATCTTCCTGAACTGAATTCAGGGTTTCACAGGGAATATTTCAAGAGAATTATTCCTCTGAATTGTGATGTTTGAATAAATTCAGTATCACACTATATCTTATACTCTATTTTATCTCAAATAATTTAGTTATTAGAGCTTGATGTCTCAATTTGGAGGCGATTGGCGATCCACTTGCTGGAGAACCAGATTCTGGTCTTGACACCACATCTAATCTTACATCAAAGTTTCTTGTTTTACCCATGATAAATGACCAAGCCCCCATATTTTCAGGCTCTTCTTGCAACCAAACAAATTTCTTATCTGATCCGTATTTCTTAATTAATTCTTGCATTTGAGCCTCTGGGAATGGGTATATCTGCTCCAATCTAATTAATGCAATATGATCACCTTTACCTTGCGCTTCCATTTGTTCCAGTACATCGTAATATATTTTACCTGAACAGAAAGCAACGGTTTTCACGGTTTTCTTGTCTACTCTTGTATCATCTAACACTTCTTGAAAACCACCTTTAGCCAATTCATCCAATGTGGAAACTGCTTTTGGGTACCTCAGTAATTTCTTTGGGGTAAATACAATCAGAGGTTTTCTGAAATTTCTCTTAATTTGCCTTCTCAACAAATGGTAATGATTTGCTGGAGTTGTACAGTTAGCTATTTGTATATTATTGTCGGCACATTGCTGCAAGAATCTCTCCATCCTTCCACTTGAATGTTCACTTCCCATATCTTCGTATCCGTGTGGCAACAACATAACCAAACCATTACTCACTCCCCACTTTTCTTCAGCTGCCACGATAAATTGGTCTATCATGATTTGTGCACCATTGAAGAAATCTCCAAATTGTGCTTCCCAAATTGTCAAACCTTTTGGAACAGCAAATGAGTAGCCATATTCAAAACCAAGTACTCCGTATTCAGAAAGCAAAGAATTGTAAATTGTAAAATTTGCTTGTTTATCACTCAAATTATTTAATGTAACAACCTCTTCCTCGGCATCTTCGGTAATTACTACTGCATGCCTATGAGAAAAAGTTCCTCTTTCTACATCTTGACCAGAAATTCTAACCGGATGACCTTCCTGCAGCAGTGTTGCATAAGCTAACATTTCTGCACTTCCCCAATCTAAGTTGTCAGATTGAATCATTTCATTTCGATCTTTCATCAACTTAACAATCTTTCTGAAATATTTCTTTCCTTCGGGTAAAGTGGTAATTTTACTACCCAGGTCAAGTAATTGTTTCTTGTCTACTTTTGTATTTACCTCGGAAAATAATTCGTCTCCTTTGGCGAACTTAAAATCTTCCCAAGTTCTATTAAGAAAATGTTTAACCGTAGCTTTTTTGATTTGCTTAGAAGCACCAAAATCATCCTCTAACACCTCGTGGAACTTATTTTTCAATTCCTCCGCCTCTGCCTCAGTAATTACTTTATCAGAAAGCAATTTATCTAAGTAAATTTCTCTTGGATTTGGGTGTTTGGCAATTGCTTTGTACAATGTGGGCTGGGTAAACTTCGGCTCGTCACCTTCATTGTGTCCATATTTTCTATAACACAACAGATCAATAAACACGTCCTTCTTGAATGTTTGTCTGTACTCTAGAGCAATTGTCATTGCTTGAACAACAGCTTCTACATCATCTCCATTTACATGAAAAACTGGGGCTAGGGTGGTTTTCGCTATATCGGTGCAATATGTACTAGAACGAGCATCTAAATAGTTTGTGGTAAAACCTACTTGGTTATTGATCACAATATGCACAGAACCTCCAGTTCTGTATCCATCCAATTGCGCCATTTGCAACACTTCGTATACAATACCTTGTCCTGCAACAGCTGCATCTCCGTGAATCACAATTGGAATAATTTTCCCTTCGTCTTTTAAATATTTGTCAATTTTTCCTCTTGTAATACCCTGAACTACTGGAGCTACTGCCTCCAAGTGAGAAGGGTTTGGGGAAAGTGTTAAGTGAACCTCATTGCCGTTGTCTGTTTCGATGTCGCAAGACCATCCGAGGTGGTACTTCACATCTCCACTAAAATTTTCGTCTTCGTAATCTTTCCCTTCAAACTCACTGAAAATCTTTTCCATGGGTTTGTTGAAAATATTGGCCAAAACATTCAATCTACCTCTGTGGGCCATCCCCATAACAAACTCCTTAATTCCCATTTCTGCACCTCTCTCTATCAATGCATCCAAAGCCGGGATTAGGGATTCACCACCTTCAATTGAAAATCTTTTCTGTCCAACAAACTTTTTTTGTAGAAAGTTTTCGAATTCAGTTGACTGATTTAATTTATGTAGAATGTGCTTTTTATCCTCTTTAGAAAACTTAGGTCTATTTGTTATTTCAATTTTATCTCTTAACCAGGTTAATCTTTTTTCGGAGCGAATGTACATGTATTCAATCCCTATGGATTGGCAATAAGTTTGCTCTAAATGATCGATAATTGTGGCTAACGTTGCAGCTCCAATTCCAATTTGTCCTCCAGCCTGAAACACCTCAGTTAAATCAGCATCGACAAGGCCATAATTAGCCAACTCTAAAGAAGGAGAATATTTCCTTCTTTCTCTTACTGGGTTTGTTTTTGTAAATAAATGACCCCTTTGGCGGTAATCCTCAATGAGAGTTATTACTTTGAATTCCTTGCTTGTTATTTCTGTGGAATGGCCCTCAGCATGTTCATAATTGGCTTTTTGGAATTCAAATCCTTCGAAAAATCGGGCCCAGCCTGTTTCTACTGATGAAGGATCTTGTTTGTATTTCTTGTAAAGGTCTTCGAATGCGTTCACATCACCGTTACTTAGAAAAGAAAATTTGTCCATATTTTTATTGCAAATTCATTAACGTAAGGGCGTACATCTACACCCTTTTTCTTTGGAAATATAAAGATGCCATTTTTTTCTTGTACACGAAAGTTTTGGAACTTTTTTTATTAGATTACTCTCTTTTTTAACCAAAAATAATGACCACTTTAGTCCCCATCACTTTTCCATTTTCTTTCATTTCAAATGGGCCTTCTATTGAAATTTCTCTTTCAATTACCTTTTGAAGAAGTTCTATTCGATTGGCGGCTATTTTCATTCCTTTCGAAGTATGCTCATTTTGCTCAAGAGATTTGTTTTTAAGACTGGTAGAAATTCCGATGCCGTTGTCGCAAATTTCAAAAATAGTTTTAGCCCCCCTTTTCATAATATCAATTCTAATTTCACCTGGTTTATCCATCGGCAATACACCGTGCCAAATGCTGTTCTCAACGAAAGGCTGCATAAACATTGCCGGCACTTTAGTGAGCTCTGTTTCCACCTTTTCATCTATATTGATTTGGTACGTAAACTTCTCTTTGAAGCGCATATTTTCGAGAGATAAATACAACGACAATCTCTCAATTTCTTCAGATAAGGGAATCAAATTATCTTCGGCAGAGGAACTGTCCAAGTTTTTTCTAATTAGTTTAGAAAAATTGGACAAATATCGATTGGCCGATAGTTTATCCTCTTTGTTGATGTAAAACTGAATGGAATTGAGCGAATTAAAAATAAAATGCCTGTTCATACTAGCGTTGAGTGATTGCTGCTCTAGTTTAATCAACTTGTTTTTATAATTCAGCAACTCCACTTCTCGCTCTTTTCTGATTGCTTGTCTTCTTCTTATTAAGAAAAAATAAACTACCAAGGCGAACAGCACAATTGTGGTAATTCGAAACCACCAAGTGAGCCAAAACGGAGCTTTTATCACAAAACTAACTTCCTCTATGTTGCTCCAAGTAGTGCCGTTTAAGGTCGATTTCACTTTGAATGTGTAGCTTCCATGAGGCAAGCTAGGATACCTCGAAAAACTCGTAGATTCCATTGGCGACCATGTTTCATCAAACCCTTCTAAATAGTACGAATATTTCATTCGTTCGGGATCCTGAAAATAATTAGAATGGTAATAGAACGTGAAGGTGTTTTTCTTATAACCAAAAGTTAGATTTTTATTGTCTCTGAAAGTAGAAAGCCACTCTTTCTTGCCAAAAAGAAGTTTTACGCTCGTTAAATGAAGTGTTGGCGCAAGCGTTAAATCACTTTTTACTTTCGATCCTTTGTACACGTTTATCCCCTCGCTTGTGCCCATCCAAATATTGTCTTTGGAATCCTGAAAAACTGCGTTCAGATTTGTCTCCATTCCTATCAATCCATTATTAATCGTGTAGGAAGACACCTCTTTCTCTTCACGCAAAAAAGTGGAAGCACTCAATGAATAAACACCCTTGTTTGTTCCAATCCAAAGTATGGATTCTCTATCGATTTTTAAAAAATTAATTGCAGCCCTTCTCAATCCTGAGATAATCTCAATTCTTTTAAAATGCCTACCGTCATAATACACTAGGCCTTCGTCTGTCCCAATCCACAATTTGTTTCCAAACGATTGGATGGCATAAATAGTCGTGCCGAGGAGTAATGAGTCGCTCACCAATGAGGTTTTAAAACCATCGTAACGCACCAATCCATCACTCGTTCCAAACCAATAAATCCCGTCTTGAGTTGAGCCAATTGCACGTGTATTTCGGTAAGGATAATCATCCAAAATGTAAAATTTCTTATTTCTGAAATATGCCACTCCATCTTTTGTACCTATCCACATTACCTCGGGTACCTCCTGAAAAATTGATTGAATCTTATTGGCGGGCAAGCCTTCTTTTTGTGTGAAAGTTTTAAATGTATTTCCTGTTAGCAGAGCCAATCCTTGTGAAGTCCCAAACCACATTTTGTTCGTCAAATCTTTGTGGATTACCCAACAATTATTATTGGGGAAATTGGTTTTTCGTGCATTGAAGGATTCCACTCGATTCTTACTTATCCGACTAACTCCCTCGCCCAGAGAACCAAGCCAAATACCTCCTGAATTATCTTCGCAAATAGAAATAACTAAATCGCTCGGCAAGCCTTTTTCTTTGGCAAGAAACTTAAACTCTTTATTAGCAAATTTCATTAGTCCTTTGCCGTTCGTACCAATCCAAATGATTCCTTCGATATCTTGAAAGACAACCTGAGCAATCGATTCGAACCCATTTTCGAGTGAGTAATTCTCAACCCCTCTTTCTTTGTTTATTTCGGACAAGGCAGAATTAGATGTAACCCAAACCGTTCCTGAATTATCAACCATCAAACTGGTAGAAAAATTATTGAGCAACCCAGAGTTTTTTTGATTGATTTCAAATTGAGCATTTTTTTCGAAATAACACACTCCGTTTTCGGAGGTAGCCAACCATAATTCTCCTTTTTGAGTAACTCCTACTCCTGTGAAATCATATTTCCAAGGAAGCACGACTTGGGTTATTTCATTATTCCACAATTGAAAAAGTCCTTGGCTTGTAGCGATTAACAATTTATAATCTTCCAAAAAAACCGCTCGCACTTTTACATTCTCAAGAGGTTTTTTGTGTATTCGGGCCAACTTAATTTCTTCTTCTAGCCTATCAAAAACATAAATACCGCCCGACTCTGTGGAAATAATTACTTTCTGATTTTGATGGGAAACATCGATTATCTCTTGGTTTACAAATAAATCGTTGTGAACGAATGGAAAAATAGAATCCGATGTCAGAATAGATATACCAGCAGAAGTTACTGCCCAAACATGGTCCTGATTGTCAATAGAGATGGAATAAATTCGATTTGATAACAACCCATCTTTTTGATAAAAATTTTGAAAAGTCTTTCCATTGAATTTACTCAATCCGTCAAGGGTAGCAATCCAGATATATTTCTTTTTATCTTGAGCAATATCATTAACTTGGCTTTGGGCCAAACCTTCCTTGGTGGAATAACTCAAAAACGTAAACTTTTGACAAAGCACTGAATTGCCAAGTAAAAACAAACAAATTATGAATGTAAATCTTTTCAACTTTTCGCTTTTATAGAGGTGAAGGAATACAGCAGCATACCAAAAAAGACAAAGAAAACCACTCCGGCTTGCCTCTCTAACATAGATTCAACCATTCCGAATAACAGGAAAAGAATGGAAAAAATTGTGAGTAAAAAATTATTTGTTTGTCTTGCCTTTTGAAACATCAGAAAAAATAGAATGAGCAGCAACCCAATTCCGGGAACACCCGAGGCTGCCCACGTTTGTAAAAATTCTTGGTGAGAGTCATACCCTCTTTCTGAATACAGCAAATAACCTTTTTCGTTGTACTTATTCAATAATTCATCCCTTATGTCACCTATTCCCACCCCAAATAATGGATTTTCTCCAATTATTTCAGTCGTTACGCTCCACACATCCAATCTAGTTTGTGAACTACTGTATTTCCCATTGCCATTTGTCATTGCTGAGAAAGCGGCTTCGAATCTCTGTTTGAGTGGAGTTTGCGTAATTACTATCACCCCACTAAAAGTACCTAGCAAAAACACAAGAATTGCTCGTGTAACTTGTTTACTTTCTTTGATATAAAACAACAAAAGTAGGCATGAATTTACGGCCAATGCTAGAATTCCGAACTTAGAAGAAAGCATGAAAATAAAGAGCGCCATCAACCCGAGAAGGAAGGCACTTATGAGTTTTCTCGTGAAACTCAACTGATTTTTTATTAGGTTGAGGCCTACATATGCAATTAAGATATTATAAAAAAAAGAGGCGTAAGCAGGGTGAACAAAACTTCCTTCTTTAAAAAAACCAACTCCCAACTCTGTGTAAAAAAATGAAGTTAGGGACTGGGTAGATTGGTAATGAATTCCCGCATCAATGAACGAAACTACTATATATGCTAAGCCCGAATAAAGTAAAATAGGCAATAGTTTTTTTTGGTTGGTTGAGTTTTCCAACAAAATAGGTAAGAAAAAAGGAAAAACAAAAAAGGAAAACTTAGTTTCTAAGGTCCTTAAGCCTTCAGGTAAATTCTGAGAATAAACAAGACTGATGGTTAAAATTAAAAAGTAACCAATCATAGCAACTCCAAGTTTGTTTTTGAGTACTTTACCGACTTGCTTGTAATAGGAGCGATCTACAAGCAGGGTGAGAAAACATGCGGCTATAATAACCGTTTGTAGCTGAGGGAAAAAGAAAAACCCAACCACAAAAAACCATAAAAGGGTATTGCGAACGAAAATGATATCCATGTTTCTTAGTTAATTGTCATAGCGAGGATTGTTCTTGAGTTGAGAAATACATTCAACAATTGTCGCGCTTGCCTTTCCATTTCCATATAAATCGATGCTAAAATCAGACGACTGAGCCAACATCTTTTTTGCTTCCTGTACCAAGAGATTTTTGTCTGCTCCTACCAGCACGTTTACTTTGTTCTCAATTAATTCCACCCATTCGGTTTGGTCTCTCATGGTTACACAGTTTTTTTTAAAGAAGAACGCTTCTTTCTGTAAACCACCGCTATCAGTCAAAACCAATGAGCAGTTTTTGAGTAGTTCTATCATGTCAAAATAACCAACGGGATCTATCAGTTTTACTTTCAGATCCAAACCATGCGCTAGCAATTTCGTTTTTGTTCTTGGGTGCAATGGCAGCACAACAGGACAAATTGTTTCGTGAATCACGTTCAGTCCATTCACCAATTCTGCTAACCGCCCTTTCGAATCAGTATTTTCTGCTCTGTGCAAGGTAGCCAAAGCAAACTTATCCATCCCTAAACTTTCTATTATCTTGGATTTTGACTCCGACTTTTGGGCATAAAACAAAGCAGCATCCTGCATTACGTCACCTGTTCGAATTACTTCTCCTTCCAAATTATCGTACCCTTCCTTTTGCAAGTTTTGTACCGCAGAATCTGTCGGGCAAAATAAATAATCAGAGATTCTATCTGTTAAAATACGGTTTACTTCTTCCGGCATTTTCATATTAAAACTTCTTAATCCCGCTTCTACATGAGCTACTTTTATGTGGAGTTTCTTAGCAGCTAAGGCACCCGCTATGGTAGAATTAGTATCTCCGTACACCAACAGCATATCTGGCTTTTCTTTCATTAAAATCTCTTCTATTCCTTCAATCATTCGACCAGTCATTGCACCATGCGAAAGACTATTTATCTCAAGATTATATAACGGCATTGGAATTTCCATTTCTTCAAAAAACACTTCGCTCATATTTGCATCAAAATGTTGTCCAGTATGAACAATAATTTCTTGAATACTCTCGTGCTTAGCAAATTCTCTGCTTAGCGCAGCTGCTTTTATAAATTGGGGCCTTGCTCCTATAACCGTGATAATTTTCATAGTTCTTTATTTATCAAAAATTCCTTAAATTCTTTTGCTATTACTTTTCTATTGAAGTGCTTTTCTACGTACTTCAATCCATTTTCTCCTAGCTCCTCAATATGATGCCTGTTCTCCATCAAGAGATGTACTTGGTTAGCCAGTTCATGTTCGTTCTCTGGTTCAAAATACAGTCCGCAGTTTCCTTCTTTCACAAACAAGTCTCTCGATTCGCCATCTACTCCTAAAAGCAATGCTTTTTTCATTGCCAAATTCTCAAAAATCTTGGAAGGAATTGCCCCCAAAAATAAATCCAACTTTCGCAAAGGAACCACAACGGCATCAACAGATTGGATCACTTTAAAAATCTCCATTTTTGGTATAGAAGGGTAGAAACTAACATTCGTTAGTTCCATTTTTAGTTTTAATTCAAGCAACTCATTTTTTACGGGGCCATCACCCACCAAAACAAATTTAACTTTCTGGTTATCAATTAATTTAGCCGCCTTCAAAATAACTTCTAATCCTTGGGCATGCCCTATAATTCCGGCATACAAAAACAAAACATCTTCGGAATGATACCCGTTACTCTCGCGCCAGGAGAAATCAGGTTCTCTGTCAGAATTAAAAAAATCTAAATCTACTCCATTGGGCAACCAATAAGGTTTGGTTTCTGGAAATCTAGTCTTAATATCCTGAACAATTCCTTTCGTTTGACCTGTAATAATGAACGCTTTTCGATACAAAAACGCTTCCAATTTATAGGCTAGTTTCAAAAAAAATTGGTTGGTTACTAAATCGAGCTTTTCGGCACTTTCGGGCCATAAATCAGAAACATTAAATATAAGTTTAGCTCCTTTTAGCTTACACAACAAATAAGTTGTAATTCCCAAAAAAAGTGGCGGACTTTCACACAAAATATAATCGTATTTTTTGGTTTTGAACCAACCTATCCAAAAAGAGGAAAATACAAAAGAAAAATAGTTCAACAACCTCAAAAAGATTCCTTTGCTTTGGGTGACAAATATCCAAGATCGAAACAATTGAATCCCTTCTATAGATTCCTTTTTATAGAACTTGTTCTTGTAACCCTCATGAATTTTCATGGAAGGGTAATTGGGCATGGCGGTTAGCACCTCAACTTCTATATCGAGCTTTTGCAGGCGAACGGCCAAATCGTGCAGCCTGTTTTGTGGTGCACCAATCTCGGGTGGGTAATATTGAGTATGAATTAAAATTCTCATTTGCTCGCTTTTTTATTCAGTTCCTCCATAGCTTGGCCATACGTAACGAACTCAAAACCTTCTTTTTTTAAATGGATTATCAACCAGTCGTACCATTGTTTCCAGGTTTTAAAACTCTTGTGGTAATACCTGTCGTGAAACAAGATATTGAGAAAGTCCAAATTGGATGATTTGGCTTTTTCTATTTCTCTCAGCGTGATTTCCTTTGCTTGAGCTAAATTTACTGACTGGTGTCTTTTCCCTTGGTAAAATATCCAGCCTTCCATTATTTGCAATGGAAACTCCCACATTTCTCCTATTTTATATGGATTTTTAAATCCACTCTCCGAGGCATCAAAAGTGTATCCAGCTTTTTCTAGGTAAGAAAAAGTATGGTCGTTTTGCCTTAGGTAATGCATTCTGATTCCAAAATTTAAAGTTTTACTGATCTCCCTAAAAGCGGAATACTCAGCTTTCACTTTTTCCAACGAATCGTAGTTTATTCCGTGTACTCCCACTTCGAATCCTTGGTTTGTGATTATCGGCACCCACTTCCTCACATGTTTTATCGAGTAATTTAGCCCCACTCCATTATTCACTCCAATAAAAAAATGAGAGGTTATTCCTTGGCTTTTGTTAAACTCAATAATCTCCTGAATTCGTTGCCATTTGTTTTTACCAAGATCTGCCCAACGCAAAAAATATTCTTTCAACGAAATTTTTCCTTTTGCAAATTCAATGTGATTTCTTACCAAAAACTTGGGTAAAATAAGGTCTTTGGTGTGCTCCCACACAGTCATGTGATCAATATCGTGAGAAATAATAACTTTCATTCTGCTCATTTTCGCGGTTAAAACCTTGTTCGTTCTTTTATTTTAAGTAAAACTTCCACAAGATAGCTAGATTTGGTTACTCGAAAAAATGGAACCAACTCACCCCCAAACCCTCGTACATATTTTTCAATTTGAGGAACCATGGACCCTTCGAAATCAAACACTTCCACTTTTCTTTCCTTCGTTGTTTCGATGCTATCCCACATCGCCAAAGCTCCAGCTCCTTCGTGTTTATTATGAGTTGAGTATCCACCAAACAAATAGGTGGCTTTTCTAGAATCTACCAGGCAAAAATTACAAGCCAACGGATTGTTTTCGGAATCAAAAGTCATAGTGGCAATTCGGTTTTCTTTCTTGGTTTCAAAAACTATTTTCTCGATAAGCGAATTCTCTACTTCGATATTTTGCCGCTCGAAAGTACCTAGGATCATCGAGAGCATCTCTTTATTTGGTTCAGTTTCCTTGATTATCAAATTCTCATTCGTGGCTTTTGTAATATTTTTTCTTCGCTCTGCACTCAGGTTTTGGAAAAGTTCTTCTGTTGATTTTCTCAAATCCAATTGGTAAGTAAACTGCGTAGTTACCTTGTGTTTATTCCAAATAAAAGGCTGGAAATCAATCCAATTTTCGGGAAAAGAAATAGAAATTATTATCTCTCCCAACTCACCTAAATATTTCGAAACCGCCTCCATCACACTCTTGTACTCGGTATTTTTCTTGGCTGGATTCTTTGCTGAACTTAAGTAAGTCAATTGGCAATTGGGCATATTTCTGGGAGTAGCCGTGGCCCTCAAAAACTTAAGCCTAGCCACAGACTCGGTGAAAAAAAAGCCCTTTTGTTGCCCATCTTTTGCAAATATTCCGTGAATCTGTATTCCTGGTTGAGTCATAAATGAGTCTTGCACAAAAGCATTCTCAATTTTGTTTTTTTCAACAAACTGATACAGTTCACCGCTATGGATTAATTTTATCTTCACTTTTCTTTAAAACTGTTGTTTCATTTTTAGTTTCAACAAGCTCTCTACTACAAAAGGAGCTTTGTTTATCGTGCTATACGGAATCAGGTCACCACCAAATGAACGAAAATAGCTTTCTACGTTTGGCAGCATAGATCCCTCAAAATCAAATACAGGAATCTCTTGTTTCTGAGCAAATCGAATACTCTCGAAAACACCAAGTGGACCCGCACCAGCATGAGAGTTGCCTTTGTTATACCCTCCTAGTAAATAATAACATTTTTGGTTATCGTAAATACAAAAAGTCACTGCCAGCACTTCCTTGTTTTGCCTTACAACAAAAGAGAATGAATTGGAGTCGTTTGCGAATTGAAATAAAATAGTTGAAAGCACTTTTTCATTTACTTTCACTCCTTTTCTAACCATGGTTTGCCTCACGATAGATTTCACCAAATTCATGTCAGTATTTTTCTCTACAGTCAATCCATCTTTCTCTGCCTTTTTTATCAAATTTCTTGTTTTCGGATCCATTTGAGCCGTTAACACTTCCAAAGATTGTGCTAAATTTAACTGATAGGTGTAGTTTGGAATCACTTTATAGTTTTGCCAATAGAACGACTGAGTGTCAAGCAATGAGGGAGGAAAGGCCAGCGTCACAATGGCTCGTTTGTACTGAGAATCAATAAACTCCGAAATTGCTTTCGTTAGCTTTTTATTCTCTCCATGCCTTTTTGCAGGATTGGTGGCAAAACTCTTGAAATACAACCCGCAATGTGGCGTGAAAGGGGGTGGCGAGATCTGGGTAAGAACGTTAGCCCTTTTTCTTTTGTATATAAAAAAACAACCTATAATTTCTTGGTTGGCATTAAAGATTCCATACAAGTTTAAATCATCCCCATACACCTTAATCCAATCTTCCGAATTGAACACGGAAGGAGGGGATAAACGACCGATATCGGCTAAAGAAATAGGCTGAATTTTCATACAAAAGTAAAGATAAAGGTTCTCTTAGGTTCTACCAATTTTTATCGAGAAATGAAAATTATTTTCATTAATTAAAACAAGTTAAACCAATTGCTTATACAGGTCAATTAGTTTGGTTGACTCCGCTTCCCAACTGTATTTCTCAACGACCGCTTTCCTTCCTCTTTCTCCCATTTCCTTGCCTTTTGTTGGGTCAGCTAGGAGTATTTCAATCTGTTTCTGGATATCTCGAGGAGAATAAGGATCAACAAAGGTTGCAAAACCATTAAACGCCTCCCTCCAATAAGGGAAATTTGACATAATGATGGGCTTCTCACAAGCCATATATTCGAATGCCTTGATTGGATAACTGTTTAAATAATTTTTTACTGGGTACAATGTGGCTAGACCAATATCTGCTGCCTTCATCATTGGGTATACTTTTTCCATTGGAAAAACTCCCAAATAATTCACTTTATCCTTCTCAATAGTTAAACACGTTTGTTTGTATTCTTCGCTTTCCCAGGGTCCAGCCAGCTGTAACTCGACATCCATTTCCATATTGCGAACTGCCAGGCAAACTTCCTTTATCCCTCTAATTTTTGAAAGACCTCCTGCATAAAAAATGACTTTTTTTTGAGTTAATTTTTCTTGTTTTTTCGCTTCATCGATCAATGAAATAATAGGAAAGTTTCTCAACAACAACCCTTTTTTAACAGACAAAAACGAGACTATTTCTGGAGTTACCGAAACAACCGAAGAGAAAAAAGAAATACAGATGCGCTCAATGAGTCTATATCCTTTTGAAATAAAACTCCTCAGAAAAGCGGGCTTAATGTAGGCTTTACTTTCGATTTGTTTTGAAACATTCTCGTGAGAATCGTACACAACCTTTTTTCCTAAAAGACTTAAAAGGACACCAACAAAAAGTAGTTCAGGATCATGAAAATGGTAAATTTTGGATTTAGTCTTCAACGAACGATAAAAAGCGAAATGGGACTTTACAATCATCCTGTGCAATCTTCCTTTACTCTTGGGAAGAGGAATAATTTTTACCCCATTTACTGTTTCTTCTTTTTCATGTGTAACCACTAAAGACACATCAAATCCTGCCTTGACCAACGAATGACATTCTTTGTAAAAAATTCTGTCATCAAAAGCCTGATGTACAGTTGATATATGGCATACTTTTATCATGTGACAAAATTAACATTAACAAAGTGAAATAATAGAAAACAAGGACTTCTTTGCGATTTTCTTGAAATAAGTGCTATTTCCAGGATCAAAATTATACCCTTGTTTTTTTAAATTGTTTTCTAGCTTTCATTTTTCTACCGTAAAAATTGAATCATACAACGTTTCAAATTTTTTCTTATTCACTCGCTTTGTTGCTTGTTGTCTAATGATATTTTTATTTAAGTTCTGCACAGTTGTTGAGTTCATTTGAGCTGCCAGTTCCATACTTTTTTCAATTTTATTGGTTACTATTTGTCCGTTTTCTCCTTCTTTTATCCACTCTCTATTGGCTGGTAGATCCGAAGTAACTGGGATACATCCATACCCCATAGCTTCAAGCAAACTAATGGCTGTGCCATCACTTTCGGGATAAGAAATCCAGATTTTTGAATCTAGATACCATTGTTTATTAATCTCTTGAGATACAAAACCTATAAATTCATAAGCGGTTGGGGGAAGCAAAGAAGAAGCCAGTTTCTTAAGCGTTTCTGTTTCGCTTCCATTCGCGCCTATTATTAACTTCCACTCTTTGTTTCTTTTATAAAATTCTGCAAACCCGATAATAATTTGATCCACTCTGTACAATGGATTATGAAGTCGATTTGAATAAATCACCTTTTTTTTATCCGGAATTTCTTCCTCTGTATACTCTATGCCAAAATTTGCAACCAGCACTTCTTTGTTTACCATTTTTTTTATTTCGTCAGCCATATAATGTGCATCAGCAGTGAGGTAATCTGCTTTTCGCAAGGAGAATTTAACAATGTGGCGGTACATAAAATTCCGATGAGGTAGTATGAGAACATCTGAACCCCAAGCAGTAACCACCAAAGGCAGTTGTGTGAGGTTCGCTCTGGCTGTAATGTAAGAATAGGCTGCTGCTTGATGCACATGGATAATGGAGGGTGCAAACTCCTTCATAATATACCTCATTCTCTTGATCGAAGTATAGACTTTAAACGGATTCTTTAATGAGAAATCAACTAATTTGAATTCACAATACTCGATGGGTACATTGGTTACAACCAATACCTCGTCAAAGTAATCTTTCACTAAGTTGTAGTAACTTTTTACGTGTGCAATAGAGGAATTAGAACCAACAAGTAATAATTTTTTAGGCATAGTTTATCATTTTCTTGGAACCGATAAATACTCCAATTAGTGCAGCAAAAAAGACATTAATCTGTCGGTCGGTGAATGGATTATTGGTAAGCGAATTAATCAAAATGACAGCTAATGCAAGTGCAAACAACATTTTTAAATTGACATTTTTTGAATGATAAAGCGGGGAAAACAACATGGCTAGGAATACTCCTACTCCTACAAAACCATATCTCCACGTTTGCAACACATACTCACTTTCGGGATAGAGATTTCTGTCGTAAAAAAAGTCTTTGTTGGGGCCGTGTCCAAAAATGGGTTTTTGAATAATCATCTCACCCAAAAGCTGCCATACTTCCAGCCTTCCCATAACAGAATTAGTTTGTACAACAGTCGGATTTATCAAGGACAGCATGTACGAATTACTCGACACAATAAAACTTAAAAAGAAGGTGAAAAACACTGCGCTTATTAGTTTGAAATCATGTTTAATGAATGGCCTAGAAACTAATAAATAGGACAAAAACACCACTACAAACGCAAGAAAATTTGTTCTTGACTGACACAGAAACAGCATAAAAGTGGCTATTGAAAACAGCCAGATGCTTCTTTTTTCATCTCGTGATCTGACCAAAAAGATGAGAGAAAACAACGAGAAAATAACCGCATTGACATTGGGGTTTCCCGCAAAACCAATCATTCGTTTGATATCAGGCTCTCCAATAGAATTGAGTCCAAATGTATCAATATGAATTCCTCCATTGTAATATTCCTTAATTAAGTAATTGAAATTAAATACATTAAAATAATGCAAGAGATTTACCACTACCAATAGAAGAAAAACGGGCTTCAGTATTTTGTGAAATACATCTTCAAAATTTAACAAAGAGAATAAACCTATAATGCATCCGAACTTTAGAATTTTGTACAATTCGAAATAATCTCTTAGCTGGTCAATCCTACCATTGATCATAATTGTGAGTAAAATCCAACCAAAAAAAACTGCTAGAATTTTATACAAAAGAGAAACAATCAACAATTTTCTTTGTAAAAAAATGACTAACATTATGACAGGCAAAAGAAAATCTATAAACTGAATCCTTGGTAAAGAGCTTTTTACAACAAAATCGGGAAACAACAAAATAGAAAACAAGACGAGGCCCCCAAGGAATAAGTTTAATTTGTTAAGAGTTTGCCCATTCATCGTAATTCGCTTTTAATTCTGGGTTATCACTCAAAAACTCTCTGTCCTTTACTCTTGTATCTCCTACTACTTTTGCAGGATTTCCTGCAATAATGGAAAAGTCTGGAAACTCACCTTTTAGGAAACTATGGGAAGCGATAAGACAACCTTTGCCAATTACAGTTGAGGGCATGATTGTGACGTGAGGACCAATAAATGTATATTGACCAATGTGTACTTTTCCTTTTAGGTATCCCTTCATTTCGGCACCCCGATAATTTTTACCATAGAACCTTATTGAGTTGTGACTGGAATGGGAAGTAATAGAAACATAATTGGTAATTTGACAACCTTCTTCTATTTCTATTCCATTGCTTGCTTCAATAAAATTATAATGACCAATAAATACATGGTTCCCAATTATCAAGTTTCTTTTGGAATCGATGAAAGTCGAATTGCTTATCCTTACATTTTGAACTTTCACGCCATCCGCCCTTTTGAACCCGCTGATCATTGCGGGAAAAGAATCTCCTAACACTAAGTTTTTACATTTACGAAATACTTTTTTT
>Ga0209653_1000691_pt1 | contig 29103 bp, 30 predicted proteins | sample SaaInl6LU_22_DNA_FD_184644 | JGI IMG/M metagenome (GOLD analysis project Ga0209653, IMG submission 184644) | Marine microbial communities from expanding oxygen minimum zones in the Saanich Inlet - ESP_116LU_22_DNA (SPAdes) (version 2) | ecosystem: Environmental > Aquatic > Marine > Intertidal...
TGGATATAATTTAGTTAATTCTGAAGAACCTGAATATTATCCATTTTTGATTAGACACAATGGAGATTATACGGTTGATTTTAAACCTGTTATTACATTCACAGATATGTATACTCATTTTAAATCAAATAGGTTACAATCCACAACTGATATTAATGAGTCTAAATTAGAATCAATTTTATATAGACATTCTTTAAATAGTGTTAAAGAACTAGAGACTGCGAAATCATATTATGAAAGATACAATAGATGTGGAACTACATTTAATGTAGGTTTTATTAAAGATGGCAACATCCACGATAATGATTGGGGTATTATTAAAAATCACTTCTATCACAAAGTAAATGAAATCAATCCAGAGGGTGTTACTAAATTATCTGAGTCTAGTGATAAACTACCGTTATATCCATTAATTGATGAGATCGCAATTTCTAAAAAAGATGTAAACGTTTTTAAATCTTCATGGGATAAAGATTATTATACTAGATCTTTTTCTTCGGGAGAATCTCAAGATATTCCTGGAACTATAAATAACGCAGAAGAAAAATCATATCTTTCTTCTACCACAATGAAAATAAATGACACATACGATGTTATTTCATTTATATCTCAACATGTAAATAGTCAAGAGGATTTAGATCTTATTTTAAAGAATGCTACAAATCAAAGCGAAGTAATAATATTTGAAGATGAAGAGCAACTAGTAGCGGATTTTTATATAAGCGATTCTGTTGTTAGATTATTAAAAAACGATGGAGTTTTAAATAGAATTAAAAGTTATGTAAATGCTATTGATTCTGCGGGCGATAAAACAACATTAGAAGATGATGCAGAGTTTTATATAAATAGAAATATTATTAAGAAATTTGTAGTTGATTCTATATCTTTGTATACTCGTAGATTTAAAGGTTCTGAATCAAGTATAATTGACATTACGGATGTTAATAATCCAGGTGAAAATGGATTTTCCCCCGACAATAACTTTACATTTAAACCGCACAAACAAAAGCCTATGAATTTTAGGTTGATATATAATAAAAGATTAGGATATTCTTACGACATCAAACCTATGATAAAAATAAAGTCATAAAATGGCAATTAACATTCAAGAGATATTACATCCAAGCGATTCAGACTCTATAAAGTTTGAAAAGATTAACTATAATTTTGATCAAATTTTAGCAAATGGAGGAGGACCTGCTGGTCCCAAGGGTCAAAAAGGTGATCAAGGGCAGGTTGGTTCAACAGGTCAAAAAGGTGAAAAGGGAGATATTGGTAATACTGGTCAAAAGGGTGAATCTGGAGCTACTGATAGCCCATGGTATAAAGTAGAAGTAGATTCTAATAATGACGGTAGAAACGAAATTACCATTCTAAAACCTAAAATAGGCACTGATTTAAATATGCCTATTATCTGGTTAGGTGACCCTAGTTTTGAAGAAGGTTTAACGGATGGCGATATTGATACTAATTCTAGATTGACAATTGCAAAAGATGTAACATTTGAAAGTTATATTAAATTACAACACAATGTAAATAAAACAATAGTATTAACTAGTACTGAATCCGGTGCATATTCTAAATTTAATTTTCAAAATTCATTTGGTAGTACTAACATAGAATTTGGTGCCACGACAGATAAAATTACATTCTTAGCCAATACTTCTTTTTTTAGTGCTACTGGCGCAGGTGTAAATCTAAAATCTATAGGAGATACTAATATAAAACTAGAAACTTCTGGTAATGGTATATTAGACGTTGATATAAATGCAGAATTTAAAGGATATTTAAGATTGCCTGCTGGTTCTACTGGAGAAAGACCAGTAACCCCGCAATATGGTATGATTAGATATAATACAGATTTAAATATTGTAGAAGCTTATTATAATGATAACGCTTGGAAAGAATTATGTACTGATTGTGGTTCTCCGGTAGGTGATAGTATAGGTATTTCTGGGGGAGATATTAATGCTAACGCAGATGGATCACCTGCTACAGATACTATTTCTATATCTGGGGGAGATATCGATGCTAATGTCGATGGATCACCTACTGGTAACGCATCTATTTTTATAGATCCATTGTATACAACTGGTGATAGCGATACTGTAGCTGATTTGTATTACATATATAATAAAGTTGAGACTTTATATTTAAACTATGTAATTACTCCAGCGAATACAGAATTAGATTATTCAGATATTTCTGTTAATGAACCTGGTTTAAATATTACGGTAGATTCTGTTAATAGTAGAGTTATTATAGAAACTGCATTTAGGACAATAGGTACACCATGGATTATTAGAATAAGCCATCCTCAAGATGCTGATAAGTACATTACTTGGAATATACATCCGATTGCAGAAAATAATCCAACTGCAACTCCGGTTCCGACTGCGGCTCCGACTGCAACTCCGGTTCCAACGCCAGTGCCTACAGTAGCGGCAACACCGGTTTCAACGCCAATACCTACAGTAGCGGCAACACCAGTTTCAACGCCAATACCTACAGTAGCGGCAACTCCAGTTTCAACGCCAATACCTACAGTAGCGGCAACACCAGTTTCAACGCCAATACCTACAGTAGCGGCAACACCGGTTTCAACTCCGGTTTCAACTGTAGCGGCAACACCGGTTTCAACTGTAGCGCCAACTCCGGTTTCAACAGTAGCGGCAACTCCGGTTTCAACAGTAGCGGCAACACCGGTTTCAACTGTAGCGCCAACTCCGGTTTCAACTGTAGCGGCAACTCCGGTACCAACTCCAGTTTCAACTGTAGCGGCAACTCCGGTTTCAACTGTAGCGCCAACTCCGGTTCCAAGTGGATCTGGTGGCGGAGGCCCATCATCATAAAAATAAAATAAGATAAATATAAAAACATAAATATAAAAATGGCAGCAAACGAATACATAAGAACAGTGAATATCACACCCCTAGGGACTTCATATTCATGGGATACACCACCTAATTGGATTACAATTGTAAGAGTAGGGACTACTGATGATTGGACAATTACAGTATCGCCTAATTCGGGCGTTGCCAGAAACGCAACGCTTACGGTTAGACACGCTAACACAAGTACAATTGATACAATTGAAGTGACTCAAGCTGGTAATACAGTTATTACACCAACTGCAACTCCTGCTCCAACTGCAGCACCAACCGCGACACCAGCTCCAACTGCAGCACCAACCGCGTCACCAGCTCCAACTGCAGTGCCAACGGCAACTCCAGTTTCAACACCAATACCTACAGTAGCGGCAACACCGGTTGCAACACCAATACCTACAGTAGCGGCAACACCGGTTGCAACACCGGTTTCAACACCAGTACCAGAACCTACATTAGCGGCAACACCGGTTTCAACACCAGTGCCGGTCCGATCTATAGATATTAATGATAATGGCAATGTTTTGACAATGATCAATTTAAATGATTATGCTAACGGACCTGGTCAATCAGTAGTAACTAAAAGTTTTAGTTATTCTAACAATGGAACAACTACTAATCAAGTACCTACTATAATATCTAAAGATCCTAAATATAGTGTAGAGCTTGTATATGGTACTAATATATTTGGAAATGTAGTTGGAAGTGTCATAATCACCAGTCTTGATGCAGGCGCGAAGTTTCCAGTGAGTCAGATGTTATCTCCTCTTGTCATTGCCCACCCAAATGATAATAGTGTTAGACATACTTTAGCTATAACATTAATACAAGGACAAAGAGAGGTTACTCCAATACCTACATTAGCAGCAACACCAGTTGCAACGCCAGCGGCTACAGTAGTGGCAACTCCGCTACCTACATTCCAGCCTATAACACCAACTGCAACCACAAGCACTGGTGGCGGCGGAGGCGGCGGAGGCGGATGTCACATAGCAGGTGAAATGATCACGCTAGCAAATGGAGAAACTAAAGCAATTGAAAACATACAACTTGGTGATATACTATTATCTTATAATGTAGACGGTTATGATGGTTCTGAAGATGCATACAGATCATGGACCTCTCATGTAGATAATCTTGAAGGAGAATTTACGTCAGTAGAAGTCACTAATATTATAGTAGATACATACTCTTCTTATTACAACTTTAATGAGGGTTCTCTTAAAATAACACACGAACACCCGATTTTAATTAAAGACATTAACAACATAGTTTCTTGGAAAAAAGCCAGTGACGCAAATCTAGGAGAATTTATGTTAAATGAAGATTCTCAATGGGTTTTAATTAACACTAAATCGTTAGTAAACACTGCACAGCCATTTTCAACATGGTCAATTGACGTAGAGTCTGAAGATGTTTATTTTGCTAATGGCATATTAGTACATAATGCAGCAATAGATTTTGTTATTGATGATAAAAACGTCGAAATTCAGCAATAAATTTGGTAATAACAACGAAGGATTTTATTAATTTGAAATAAAAAACAGAAAGTGATAAATTTTAAAAACATATTAAGTAATAAGAACACCCTTACATTTGTATTGGGTGCTCTTATTGTTTTATTGTTTTTAAGGCAGTGTAATCAAACTGAAAATTTAAAACAAGAATTAGAATTAGTTCAAGAAACTTCTGATCGTAATTTTAATAATTACTTAGCATCAAAGGATTCTGTTAATCAATTAATAGCGGAAAACGGTAATTTAATATCTAAGATAAGATCGTATGAATTTGATATAAATGATTTAAAGGATGATCAAGATGAATTGGTTTTAAAATACAGAAAAGCTCTTAATTTAAATAAGGATTTAAACAAAGTTAATACTCTTTTATCAGCTGATATAGATATTAAAGATAGTTTATTGGCTAATGTAACGTCATCTGAGATAGATTCAACGACAACTAAATTGACGTTTTCTAAGTTTGATGATTTTGGTAATGGTAATTCTAGAAATTTAATGGGTAATATGCTGATAACAAAATATGACACTGGATTTAATTATGGAAACGCTTCTTTTGATATCGAACATTCAATTAGTTTACTAGCTGCTATAGAAAGAATAAATGGAGCAGATCAATTAAAAATTTCTACATCATATCCAGGATTATCTTTTAGTAATATAGAAAATATAAACCTTATAAATACAAAGTTAAATCAAAAACCTAAAATGAAAGGAGGATGGTCAGTAGGTATTGGTATCGGTTATGGAATCAATCTAAACAACAATCAAGTAATAAGTACTGGCCCATCAATTGGATTAGGATTATATTATTCTCCTAAATGGTTAAGATTTTAAAATTAATATAAACAATGGCACAATCATCTAGATATTTTTACTTAGATTCTGATATTCTTTTAGAATTTATTTACCACGACCAATCAAATCCTTCTAAATACCAAATAGAAGTAGATGATAATGGTAGCGAGGTAAAATTCTTAGACACAGTTAAGGGTAATCCATTCGCAAAAAGACATTTAATAAATGAATTAGGAAGCGCTGTTGTTAATTTTGATGTTACCGAAAATTCAGGTTACATATCTGTAGAAAACTTTGCTGCGAGAACTCTTTTATTACAGAGTGGTAAAACTTATAAGTTTAATTTAAGTGAATTAACTAATCCAGAATTATTTCAAATTAGTGGTACTTTAGGGATTTATTCTTATTCAAATGTTACTAAGATCGGACAATTTACACCTAATCAAACCGGTACAATTGAATATACATGTGGAGATTTAATAGGTGGTAAAATTATAATAGACACTAGAGCAAATCCATTATTTGCGAATCCAGATGAAAATACTGGTAATGATATCAATCAAACTATAGGTAGATATCATGCAGTACAATCGGATGCAAGTGGTACTAGATATGCGTTGTTAGGATATGATTCTACGGGTGATTATGAAATGTTCAATTATATTAATAATAATGTAAGTTGGACTGGTAGTAATGAAACAGATCTTTTAAATTACCAAACTGAAGCTACCGCTAATATTAATTATATTAAATATGATAGTATTAGATTACACTTTAGGAGTGGATACAATTTTTCGGCCAGGGGTTATGAAGGATTTTTATTTGAAATAGCGGCAAAAAGATCTTCTAATGTAAGAAATAATTTAACTCAACTTGTTTATTTAAATACTAGTAATTATGAATATGCTAATCCTAAGCCATTTATTTTAGGAGAAACATTATATAGTAAATTCATAGATCTTAAAATACCCACATTAGTTCAACAAAATGAAGAATTTAACGATAGGTTTTATGGAGATGGTACAATGGGTTCGAGTGATCTAGATCCTTCTTCTAATTATGAACTAACGTTTAAATTAATTGATCAATTAGAAACCTTCAATGGATATGATTATTTTATTACAGGTGAGGAAAATAAGTTTACAATTTCAAGAGAAGATGAATTTCAAGATTTTACAGTAGTCGTAGAAGACGCTGATGATGGAGATTATTTTAGAATATACGGTGAAAAAGATAATTCTATAGGTGCGTTTGAAGCATATGTATTAAATCAAATAAACACAACTTCGGACGATATTATAGTAATGTATGACATAGATGTTTTTGAAACTATAGGTGTATCTGAAATTAAAACATTCCAAACTTCATATACACAATATGAAGACTTTAACACACCTATTGTGTTTAGACCTGTTATTATGAACAGTAGTACAGCTTCTAGCTTTTCTATTGATGTTATAATGAGAATATGGAATCAAACTGATAATACACAAATTGTAAAAATGGCTAGTTTAACAGTTAAACAAGCTGCTAAATATGGTAAGAGATTAAATAAACTAAAAATTAATTCTCCTAATCAATTAACCGAAGTATACAATGTATTACCTCAACTGGCATCTAACAAAATAATAAATGGTATTTTTACTGACAACATGCCTAAAAGTACTAAGTACGTACCTACATTTTTAGAGAGACATAATGTAATTGCTTCCAAGTCAAAGATTGTATTCGAATCTAATATTGACGATGTTACGAGACAAGATATTAGTGAAGTAGATACTTCTGATTTTAAATCTGAAGGTGATTTACTTATTAAAATTCCACCATTTACATCATATTATAAATTTGTAATAGCTAAAAGAAAAGGAGATGATGTAGAATTCATATCATTTACTAATATAGAAAATGTAATTATGACATTTGGAGATGGTAAACAAAAATTAAAATTTAATAATATATTTAACAAGGATATTAATACGGGTGAAGGTGAAGTACTCTTTAAAATAAGTGAAGCAAATGCTAACACAATAAGGGGTATGAAAAACAATACATTCTATATTAGTGTTAATAATGGTATAGATGAAAATATGATTTTATCAGGTAAATTTGAAATCTAATTATGGTATTAAATAGCAGAAATAATTCATTCGATTTTAGGTTTCCTAGGGGATTTATACCTAAAGAGGTTGCAGATAAGTATAAAAAATATTTAAATAAAATACCGGGAAGTTTACTATCAGAACCTGTAGATTTTATTAATTATAGTATACAAGGTGTTAATATACCAGGTGTGTCGTTTGATCCATTATCACAAGAAGATAACGATGGTACTAAGAGATATCATAGAGGTGCATTGCCTATTCAAAATGTGATTAATAGAGAATTTACGGTCAGTATGCAACTGTTAGATGGTTTTATTAATTATTGGATTATGATGGATACTCTTTTGTGGTATTATGCTAGATCAACTAAGCAGGCATATATAGATCCATTGAGTTTAAGAATATTAGATGCCGAAGGTGCATCTGTAGCATATATGGAATTTACAGATTGTATTATGAATTCTATTAACGAGTTAAATTTAAACTTTGCGGAAAACGTTGCATCCTTTAATACATTTGAGGTTACATTCTATTATAATAAATTAAATCTTAGATTAGAGGTAGAATAAAATAAAATAAGATAAATATAATCATGGCAGAACAAAAAACATACACGTTTTGGGGATCTAACCCAGAAAAAGGAGATCGTTTTGATAAAGCAGAGGACTGGATAGCAGCTGTGTTTGAAACTGAAGAAGAAGCAAATGCTTTTGCATCTTCTGAAGGTAAAGGTTATAAATTTACAGGTATAAGTAATTACGACATCAAATCAGGTATACGCGTAGCTAGTGGCTTTCACAGTGCTAGAATATTTTGTGAGAATATGTCTGAAAACAAAGCTAAGAAGGAATTACAGAATTTAAACACTAGATGCTCAGCTTACTTTAAAAAACCTGTAAAAGGTGGAAGCTACGTTAAATTCGATAAAGACGGATTCGTTGAAGGTGAAGGATATGAGTTTTACTCAAATGCAGATAATGGAATTCAGGAGTCTATAAAATCATTAAAACACTTACTGTTGTTTGAACAATTTATTAATAAAGCTTAAGTGTAATAAACAAAAATATATAATACATGAAAACATTTAATAAATACTTAATCGAGAACACTATCACTGAGAATGATATGAAACTTGTTAACGAAGGTCTTCAAGAAGAATGGACTCCTGAATTAGAAGCTAAAATAGATGAGGCTTTAGAATTATTCGAAAAGGAATACATGAGAGAAGATGGTACATATGACCTAGAGAGACTTAACGAAGAAATAACAAATGAAGGTTTCTTTGGTTCTATTATAGGTGGTTTAACAGGGTTTGCGTTAGGTAAATCAGTTGGTAAAATGGTAGCAAAGGTTTTAGGTATTCAAAAGGGTATCTTTTATGATCTATTAACTTCGAGACTTGTAGGTGCCGCTCTAGGTGCTAGTCTTGGTAAAAAACTATAAATGAATTACCTCGCAGTAGATTTTTCTTTAAATTCTCCAGGTTTAGCCATATATAATGATAAAAAAAAGAGTTATCATTTTATTAGTTACATAAAACCAAAAACAGGAACTAAAGCAGAACAAAAACTTCAAGAAGAGATTTCTTTATTAGAAGATGTTACTTTAGTTAATCAACCTGATTTTACAAACAATGAATCTTTCTCAAGCGCCGAACTCTTAAAGGTAAAGAGATATGATAAAATGGCTGATGACTTAATCAACCTAATATTACAAAATTCTTTTGAAGGTGATGGTTTCACTATAGCATTTGAAGGTACTTCTTATGGTTCTAAGATGGGAACTAATAATATGATTGACATGGCAGCAGGAGCCGCAATCTTAAAGCTTAAACTTTTAAAGACCTTAAATCCAGAAGATTTACTTACTGTTGCTCCTACCACAATTAAGAAGTTTGCAGGTAAAGGTAACATGAATAAACTACAATTATTTGAAGCTTACCAAAAAAATGTGAACGAAGACCCAATCTTAGCTAAAAGCCCTTTGTGGAAAATAGTTAAAGACCTTGAAATTGGGAAAAAGATCCCGAAACCACTTGACGACCTTGTTGACGCTTATTTTCTCGTTGCATACGTTGCAAGCTTCCAAGCCTAATCTATCTTCTGGCTTAACTAACATTTGTTATATGTAAGTTGTATAAAACTGTTTCATTTTAAATTAAAAAAAAATAATTTAACCTCCGGTGAAACAAATTTAAATGTAGATATATAATAAGTATATTAACAAAAGCTAAGATATTAGTCAATTTTATGTTGTGTACTACTGAAATCATGAACCTGAACAAAGCTCTCATTATAATGGTGCGAGAGCAAAAGATCACGACACAAGAGCGTGAAGACTTACTTCGTAAAGCTGGTTTACAAAAACTAGAGAGCAACAGGTGGCAAGATTCAGAAGGTGCTATACTTACAATGCAAAATATTTGAAACCTTTTGTAATATACATTTATAAGAACTGAAAGTAATTTCAAGGTAAACAAATTAAACAATTTAAACAATTTAAAGGTATGAGTGATTCATTTGACATTTTTAACTTGGGTGTAGAAGACGTAGAAACGCATCAGGCACCCACAAGTACAGCTTCAAACGAAGTGTACAAACCAACCGCAGACGACGGTAAAGACGGAACTTACAAAGCACTAATTCGTTTTGTACCAAATCCAGAAAACCCTCGTAATTCCCTAATCCAAAAATATGTACACTGGTTGACAAACTCAAGTGGTGATGGTAAACTAGTTGATAGTCCATCTACTATCGGTGAGAAGTGTCCAATTGCAGACGTATTTTGGAAACTACGTAAATCAGATTCAGCTGTAGATCGTAAATCTTCAGAGAAACTGAAAAGACGTCAACAATACTATTCTCTAATTAAGATCATTAAAGATCCACAGAACCCAGAATTAGAAGGTACTTACAAAGTATTCAAATTCGGTTACAAAATTAAAGAGAAAATTGACGCTGAGTTGAAACCAGACTTTGGTGAACCAACACAAGTATTTGACCTTTTTGAAGGTAAGAACTTTGAGTTGATCATTACACGTCAAGGTGAATACAACAACTACGACAAGTCTAAATTTTCTGCTAGTCAATCTGCGATCATTATGGGCGATGCTCCAGCAGAAAGAACAAAAGAGACTATGACGTCTATCAAAGAAGAATTAGAAAATGCACCTTCATTGAAAGGTTATGATTATCAAGCATGGGATGAGGACACTCGATCATTTGTAAACGATGTATTGAGAATGTACTTAAATCCAGGTGATTCTATCGCAGAAGTTACTACAATGACTACTAAGAAAACTGCAAAAGCTACAAATACATCTGCACCAACAGCCGTAGCTGAAGCTCCAGTAACAACAGAGTCAACTTCAAGCGTATCATCAGAAGATGATCTAGATTCTTTCTTGAATGATCTCGACATCTAATATACAACTTACTGAAGAGTTAAAGGATAAAATAAGATATGCACTTAAACAAGTAGTATCTCAAGTACATCCTGAACCTAATAAGAAGCTACTAAAGGACATGCATGGGCGAATAACCTGTGCATGTCCCTATTGTGGTGATTCCCATTCGGACGATACTAAAAAACGAGGTAATATCTTTTGGGACACTCTACAATATCACTGCTATAATTGTAGTTATCACACTAATTTATATTCCTTTCTAAAAGATCATGAAGTTAAATTAGCCACAAGTGATGATTCATTTATGGTTATAGATTATATTAAACAAAATAAGATACAGGTTAATTCAGAATCTGTATTAAAACACGATTCATTAAGAAAGGTTCAAGAACTATCAATTGATATAGATACATTTAAAGCTAAATTTAAGGCAAAGGTAATAGAACCTGGTGATTGGATTTGGTTTCAATTAAAAGATAGATTATTACATAATAGAGTAGATGATTTTTTATATTCTGAAAAAGAACATAGGCTTTGGATTCTTAATTTTGGTGCAGATAATAAAATCATAGGTGCACAGACACGTAGAATGAAGGGTTATGGGCAAAGATATCTAACATATGATTTACCAAAACTATATGAAGAGATGGGAAAACCTTTAGAATTATCTAACGAAGAACTAACATCTCTTACCAAAGTATCAACACTATTTGGAATTATGCAATTAAATTTTCAAAGATCTATCACTATATTTGAAGGACCATTAGACGCTAAGTTTATGGCAAATTCCCTAGCCCTTGCAACAGCTGGCAGATCAACCGATGATTTTGATGAAATACCAACTGTCAGATATATGTTTGATAATGATCAAACCGGTAAAAAGAAAATGGCCGAAAAACTAAAGAAAGGCAGACCTGTTTTTATGTGGTCAAAATTTCTTAAAGAAAATGGGTTAGATAAATATAATATCAAAGATCTTAATGATTTGATGTTGAAATGTTTTGAGCTTAAAATCGATGCTCATAAAAAGATCGATCAATATTTCACCTCTAGTCAATTAGATTTATGGTATGTATAGAAGATATTAGTATAATGGTTGAAGACAACTTCGAAGAATTTCAAAAAGACAGTGACAGGTTTAAAGGTATGAAACTTTTAATAGATTTCAAACCGTTAGATCTAAGTATTGAGTCACCTGATATTGAAATGCCAAAACCTAAATTTAAGAAAAGACAAATAACGTCTAAGTTCATTAAACCTAATCCCAACAAGAAATCATTATTTTAATATGAGTAAAGAAAATATTTTAGCATTGGACCGCAAATTAAGTGGCCAAAGAACAGAGTGGACTAATAATATTAAAGGATTAGCACAGAGTTTAAGAAATTTAAACACTATGGAGGAAACTATTGCTGAAGTATTATCTTCTAGACAATCTCTCGTTGAGCAGATGTCTTATTTAAATATGAAAGTAAAAGAACAGAAGAATAAAGTAGCAGTTAGATACAGAGAAGCTTATATTAGATATTATGAATATGATTATAAGTTAGGAGAAAAACAAAAAGAGAAGTTTATTGAAACAGATCTAGCTGATGAAAACATGATATTATCTCATTTAGAAAACCAAGTGGAATTCTTTAGAGATTCGGTAAAAACTCTAGATAACATGGGTTTTGCCATTCGTAATAGACTTGCATTAAAAGATCTATAACGACAAATAAAAATGCTCTAACAATGTGGAGCTTACATTAACTGAAAACAAACAGTTGTTACGCATTGATGTAGCAACTGAATTAGAATTGGAACAACTTAATATTTCTTTAAATAGAAGAATTGAGTCTTGGCGTTTTAACCCCTTAGTCAAAAAGGGTTTATGGGACGGTTATGTTTCGTATATTAAGGACGATAAGTGGATTCCTTCCGGTTTGTGGCGAGAAGTCATGGGTATATGTAAAGAATATAAATTTGAATTTAAATTAAACGGTATTACAGATATATTTGATACCAATATAAATCAAGAAAAATTTACACAATGGGCATTAGATTTTTTCGAAAAATCAGAAATAACACCCAGAGATTATCAAATAGAAGCAGCTTTTAATATTTTAAAATTTAAAAGATGTCTAAGCGAATTGGCGACTTCTGCAGGTAAAACGTTAATTTCTTTTTTAACAGTTGCTTATTTATTAGAACATGAAAAGGCTAAAAAAATCTTATTTATAGTTCCTAATGTTTCTTTAGTAGTACAAGCAAGTGAAGATTTTTTAGATTATAACTATAGAAATGCGGTAGACATAAAAGTACAACAAATATATTCTGGTCAAAAAATAAGACCGGGAAGAAATGTAGTCATAGGAACTTATCAGTCTCTAGTTAAAAAAGATAAATCTTATTTTAGTGAATTTGATGCTATAATTGTAGATGAAACACATAAGGCAAAATCAGCGTCTATTAAAACTATCCTTCAAAAATGTGTTAATGCGGACTATAAATATGGATTATCAGGTACTATACCAAAAGAAGGTACTTTAGATAGATTAACATTAATGGCGTATACAGGACCTCTCATTACTGAAATAAGTGCAAATTACTTGCAAAATGAAGGACATATTGCTGGTTGTAAAGTAAAAATAATTAAAATGGATTATGCTCCTCAATCTACAAAGGATGCATTTAGAGAGATGTCACAAAATAGATATGAAAGCAAAGACGTTTTTAAATTTGAACAAAACTATGTCATTAATTCACCAGGCAGGCTTAACTTTATTACAAGTATTATTTCCAGAGTACGCGGTAATAGTTTGGTCCTTTTCCACAGGATTGAACATGGTAAAAAAATATATGAAAAACTTCGCAGAGACAGTGATAAAACTGTTTATTATGTTGACGGTGGAATTGATAAAGATATACGAGAAGAACATAAAAAGAAAATGGAAGCAGGTGAAGAAGTTGTTATTGTTGCCTCTTATGGTACCTTCTCAACAGGAATCTCAATCAAAAAAATTCACAATATCTTTTTTACGGAATCATTTAAATCAGAAGTAATAATTAGACAATCAATCGGTCGAGGATTAAGACAACATAAATCCAAAGACAGTGTAAATATTATTGATTTCGTAGATGATTTAAGCTCATCTGATTGGGATAACTATTTAATAAGACATGCTAAAGAACGCCAAAGAATCTATAGAGAACAGAAGTTCAAATATGATATTAAAAATGTAGATTTTGAAGGAGATATATAATAAAATAATAACATTCAAAAAACAAAAACAATATTATGCAAAAATTAAAATCTTTTCAACAATTTGCTACAGAAGTTCAAATTTCTAATACTAGGAAAATTGAAGAAGAAGCAATCGCAAAAAGAAGTAATGAAGCAGAAACATTTAAAAACTTACTCTCTGAATTTAATGTTACTTCTGTTAAAGAATTAACTGAAGATCAAAGATCAGAATTTTTTACTAAATTAAGAGGTGCTGAAATTAACGAAGCAATTACACTTATCGAAGAAGGTACAAGAGGTCAATTTGGTAAAATTGACAAGAAGGGTAATATTACATCGATATACACTCATTATGATTCGTATCCAGAAAATATGTTACCTATTATTAAAAAATCTTTTAAAAATTCAAAATCAGTAGATGCGGTTATTGCAAAGGGCGATTGTTCAGGTTTAGAAACTAGTATCGATAAGATAAATTTTTATGGAGATGGTGGCAAACCATCTACAGGTGATATATCAAACATTTCAAAATATTTAAGAAATGTAGCTGATGACGGAGGTGCTGAATTTGTTTATCTTTGGGACGAAGCTAACAAAGAATGGTTAATGGCAGATATTTACGGTAACGGTTACGATGAATTGGTACCAGCGTTTGAATCTGTTTCAGTTTCTGTAAATGAAGCTATTGCAGTACAATTTAAAAGAGATGCTAAGAAAGTTGTTACTGTTTACAATAACTTGTTTGCAAAAAAACTAACTGACTTGGGTGCAATGTCAAATGAATCAGTATTGGGATGTATTAAGTACTTATTTGAAAATGCAATGGAAGACGCAAACTTTTCAAGAGAAGGTTTTGCAATTTCTAAAAACATTAAAGGCGCAATTTCTTCATATGAAGTAAAAATGCCAGGATTAGGTGGATACTATGTTAAAATAGGAGCAACTACAACAAAGAGAATTTTAGATCAATACTATTCAGATATCGCTAATGCAGCTGGATGGTCAGGTATTGGTATTGTTGAAGGTACTGCACTTTATTTACAACAAATTAAACAAGAAGCCGCAGGGCAATCTTTATTAAACGCGTTTAACATGTTTAATGAATCTACTGTCGTAGAAGCTGGCGAATCACTTTGTGAAGCAACAGTAACAATGGATGCTATGAATCCAGAAGACAAAGACTTTTTAAAGTTTTTAAAGAAAAATAAAGTTGAAATTATAGATATAGTAAAATCAGGACCAACTGGTCATCCTGAAATTACTATGCAAGGTAAAAGAAAAGATTTAGAAGCAGTATTAGCAGATGGAGAATACGGATGGGACGACGCTGGTTTAGAAGAATATATTGAAGAATCAGTAGTTACTGAATCACACCCAAAATGTTCAAATAAAAAAGGACATGCATACAAAGAAATTGACAAAGACGGAACTGTAGAATGTGAATATTGTGGTTTAAGAAATTCATTATCTGAATCAGTAGTTAACGAAGCTGAAGTTAATTCTGATGAAGAATTTCACGATTATGCAGTGACTGTTTTACAAAAAGCATTCGGAGAAGATTATGACGAAGCTAAAGCAAAAAAGATAATTGATGGAATTTTAGCTAAAGTTGATGGAGATTATGGCGTAGCAGTAGGTATGTTGACTAGCTCATTAGGATCATAATAAAAAACAAGATACATATCTTATGAAGATCTACAATAATTTTGAACAGTTTATAACTGAGAGGTTACATTCGAATATAAAAGAAGCTTTAATTTTAGAAGGTGGAGCTGCTGGTCACATGGCACATCCATTTGATGATAAGTCATTAACATTCACAGATTTTAAAGCTCTTATAGAAGCTGGTTTAAGCGGTGAACTTAATTTTGAAGAAAGCGCTACTGAAAAAACCGACGGACAAAATGTATTTGCAACTATACAAGATGGTGAAGTTAAATTTGCTCGTAATAAGGGTGAGCTTATAACACCAATGGATCTTCAAACATTTAAGCAAAAATTTGACGGACATGCATCGGCCATGGTCGAGGAAACGTTTAAGTTTGCAGCAGAAGATTTAGCTAATGCGTTAATCAAATTACCAACTAATGTTCAAGAAGAAACATTTGAAAATGGACTCAATTGGATGAATATGGAATTAATCTATTCTAAAAATCCAAACGTAATCTATTATGATAGAGATATCATTCAATTTCATGGTATAAAAAAGACAGATGGTAATGGTAATATAATTGGTGAAGATAATAAACTTGCATCAGTAATAGCAAAAGCATTAGAGTCTGTTAAAGCAAATGTCGGTAAAACATTTACCATAATCCCACCTCAAATAATTAAATTAGGCAAGGACCTTAATTTTGAAGAAAATAAAAATAAATTCATTAAGCAAGTTGAAGCGCTTCGAGACAGATATAATTTGACAGATGCTGATGAAGTTAGTCGCTATCATGAAATGTGGTGGAGAGAAACTATAGATTCAAATTTTCCAGATTTAACACAAGATCACAAAGAAGGTTTGTTATTAAGATGGGCATACGGTGATAAAAAGACTCTAAATTTAAGATCATTAGATAAAGAGTTAGGAAAAGATAAAGCAGCTATTATTAAGAAGTTCGATAAAGAAGACGTTGCTAAAAAATACAAAGAGAATATTAGACCGTTTGAAGATTTATTCTTAGAACTAGGTTCTATTATTCTAAAAAACGCTAGTAATTTTGTTGCTGCCTCACCAGATGCCGAAATGCAAAGATTACATAATCAAATTAGAACTGAAGCCGAAAAAATTAAAAAAGGCGGATCGATTAATCAAATACAAAAGGTCGAAGCTGAGTTAGCTAGATTAGAAAGAATAGGTGGAATTGATTCAATTATGCCAACTGAAGGTATTGTCTTTGTGTATAAAGGTAAGACTTTTAAATTAACAGGAACATTTGCTGCAATTAATCAGCTCATGGGTATTATTAAGTACGGAAGATAAACAATATAACATGGCATTACAAAACTTAAGAACATATTTTCAATCTACCAATATCAATGATTTCCAATCAATGTTAGATTTACCATGTGTAGTATCTGAAAAAATACAAGCATCTTCTTTTCATGTAAAGAAAACATCAATAGGATTCCAGTATTATAAAAGCGGCTCTAAGCATGCTATGGATAAAGTAGATAGAACGATGGTTAAATACTATGAAAATGCTATCAATTATTTTGGAACTATCATAAAGGAAGTGACAGAAGACATGCCGCTTGATTGGAAGTTTGGATTTGATTACATGATAGACAATAAAACGGTAGATATAGAATATGAAGCTTTGCCAAAAAACAACTTAATATTAACACATATTCAAATATTAAATCCCAATAACGATACTCAAATTAAAAAAGTAATTAGAGATCCACAAATTTTAAATAAGTGGGCAGATAAATTGGGTGTACAGAGACCTCCAATTATTTTTCAAGGTAAATTACAAGAAAATCAAAAGAAAGATTTAATAAATCTTTTATCCATATCAGATTCTGATTTTTCTATTAGATATAAAGATCAATCATTTACTAGAACAATATATAATATTTTTAATAATGGCCTTACTAATCCAGCACTAAGTACATCTTTTGATGATGATATAGATGGATTAATAGTTAATTTCTATGAAGGTAAAAATCCAAAGAGTTTTAAATTAGAAAGATTCGATAGAAAACCATCTGAAGATAGAAAGCCTTCAGACATGTATCAAATATCTCTATTAGATTTAGTTGAATATTTAGAAGGGTTTGATGTATCAAGTATTAATTTAGAAGAAGAGGAAGCAGATTTACGATATATTGAATTGATTTCTAATATGTTTAATGCATATGTAGATAAAAATGCATCTAAGTACATAGGTACTAATTTTGATTCTGCAGACTTCTCAGATAATAAAGGATTTCAACTCAACACTGCTTTTATAAAAAACGAAAAAACAATTTCGCTTGTACAAAATAAAGTCTTATCTGAATTATTTAAAATTGCATTAGGTAGTTTTAGAAAAAGAAGAAATAAAGAAACGGACATTATTAATAAAGATTTAATGAAACAAATCAATGATATAGTAGATATTATCGAAGCTATAGTAATGTCAAAAACTAATGAAAATGATGTTATGAACTTTACAACATATTTACTTAATCAAAAATTACAATATACTGAAAGCCCTATATTAGAAGGACTTACAGTTAAATATCCAGAACACGGTAAAACACCAGTTAACATGTTTGTTGGTCGTTTCCAACCATTTACACTGGGTCATGCTAAAGTGGTTGAGACTATTCATAAACAAAATGGCTATCCAGTAGTAATTTTATTAGTGAAATCAAAAACTAAGAAAAAGGAGGATGCATTTTCTAGACCTTATGATGAAGAAACCCAGGTTGAGATGTTAAATAGTTTAAAATCTAAATATCCAATTGAAGATGTTTTTATAATTCCAACAGGTGGCATTGATACTATGTTTAATGCTATGAGACCTAAATACGAACCAGTACTTTGGGGAACAGGAACGGATAGAATGAAGGGTTATGGATTTCAAGTTAACAATCCAGAATATAGAGAAGCTCTAGGATGTAGAACTGATTTTGGTCTATTTGAAATTCCACGAAGTGGCAAAAACATTTCAGCAACGCAAGTTAGAAATGCAATGTTAGATGGAGACGAAAGGTTATTTAAGAAATTAACGCCCAAAGAAATACATCATATGTACGATGAGTTAAAATCTAAATTAGAAGACTCCATGGGTGTTGTAACAGAATCAGATTCTAACACAATGACGTTTGATCAATTTTTAAAGAATATATAATAAAACATATCACATATAAAAAATGGATAATAATCAACCACTAGAAGAAAGATATATTACAGTAAAAAGAAAATATACTGAAAACTACCCCGCAAAAACAGTCGGTAAAGCAGCTAAAATTAGAAATAAAGTTTTAGAGGCTATTAAAGATGGTAAATTAACAAAGGATGAATTTGAGTCAATTGTTAGAGAAATGACGGTAGATTCTACGAGATGGTTGAGAAGAAACTCTACATATTTTAATGTAAGCGAAGATGGTATTACACTTTCTAAAACAGGTAAAAGAGTTTTAAATGAATTAACATTGCCTAAAACTGAATTAGAAATCAATGAAAAAGTTTCAGCATTTAAACAAGCAAATGTTATGGCTGAAGAAATATTTGGTGAATTTGGAATCGCAACACTAGACTATGATCAAATATCAAGAGTTATTGATATTAAGAGAGCTGATAAATTAGCTAAGAAATACGGAGAAGATAGTTTTATGGCTTTAACCGAATTAGATATGGAAGAGCTTCTTAATAAGAACCCAAAATTAGTAAAAGAAAATAAATCAAACAATATGAAATCAAAATTAGTATTTGAAAGTTTTAGTGAATTCGTAGAATCTCTATCAACTTCAACAAACGAATCAACAGAGATGTTAGCTGAGGCATTTAAATCCTCATTATTGTCTAGCTTATTCATAAATAAATATGGTAAATTCGATAAAGATCTAGCTAAGTCTTTTTATGGTACAGCTAAAGTAAAAATGGACATAATTGAAGATGAAGATCTTTTAACAATTGATCCCCAAACGGCTTATAAGAATAAGCAAGCCGATACTATTATTTTTTATATTTCGGATACACCTAAAGAGAATCCATATGCACCTAGCGATGGATATTCTGATCACAGACACATCCCAGGTGAAGGCTATCTATTAGCTGTTGCTTCTGGTGATAATGCATTCTACACTTCCGTGTGGGGCGGAGGTCATTTTAGTCGTGGCAACAGAGAAAGATCACTAAAAAAGGTAGATAATGGTTCAACTGACTCTATCGGTATTTCTAAGAAGTACAAAGGTTGGGACGGAACAGGTCTTTATAATGTAAAGAGAATTGCTGAAATGGCGGATAGAGCTATTGTTTTAAACATGGCACTTCTAAGACAAAAGTATTCCTCTGAAGGACAAAGATCTGAAAGAGCTGCTGCCAAAAAAGGTGCAATTGCATTTAAGTCACATAAAGACTTTAAGAAAGAAAACATGGACAGATATCACCAAATTTTAGCCAATAAAGCGGCTTCTTTACCATTAGATAAGATGGTCTCAGATGCAATCGAAGCATTAACAAATCAAATTAAAGATGGTTTAGCTAAAGGCGAAAAAGGACGTTATGATGATATTATCATTGGACGTAAAGCAAATGGTTCTGAAGCTAAAATGAGAGATGCTTCTAATCATATGTCAAACATCTTAGATGATTATAATAGATATGTTAGTTATATTGCACAGGCTGAAGAGTCAGAAAACCAATATGGTGATAGAGAGTCTTACTATGAAAGAGAATCTAAGAATTATGCTAAGAATATTAAAGACAAGATCGGTCAGATTGAATCATTCGATTATGTCTGGTAAATTTATATGTAAAATATATGCCTAGTCAAAGTAAAGCACAACAAAGATTAATGGGACAAGCTTACGCTTATAAAAAGGGTGAGTTAAAGTCTAGTGAAGTCAGTGCTGAGATAAAGGAATTGGCAGACAGTATGACACTTAAGCAACTAAAAGACTTTGCAAGTACTAAACATGATGGTTTACCAGAAAGAGTACCTGAAAATATAACACCTGCTAATTTAACGGGTATGGGTCCAGTAGTTTTACCAAATAATGGTACAGTTGGATCGGGCGATGTACCTGCTGGATCAGGCGACGCAGAAGAAGAATACAAGAAAAAGAAAAGAAAGAAAATGAAACATTTAACTACATTTGAAGCATTTACGTTTGACTATCACGGCACAGATATTAGAAATCCTTTTACAGACGAGACTGCAAGAATGGATGTCGATCCAAATAGTTACTATGGAAAAGACTACGCAAAATCGGACATTAAAAAGATTGTCGATGCAAGTGAAGCTTTTATTGCTAAATACAATGAGTGGAAGGATTATGCACCATTAGACGCTGACGAAGATTTACATGCAGATTTTAGAGATTATGTTAAATCATCACTTGATGAATTAGTGAAAATAGTTAAAAAACACGGATAGCTTAAAACTTTTTAAAAATAATTAAGCCCACATTTTTTTATGTGGGCTTTTTTTGGTATATTAGTAGAGTATTTAAAAGATATAGATATGAAAAAGCAAGAACATAAATTACAACAAACTCAGTTTACCATACAAGAGATATGGCAAGCGATGCGTGGTAATGTGTATAAGAGTAAGAAGCATTATACTCGAAAAAATAAACACAAGAATAAAGATTGTTCGTAACTTCTTTAAAAATAATAGAGCCCACATTTTTTTATGTGGGTTTTTTTTGGTATATTAGTAGAGTATTTAAAAGGTAAAAGATATGTATAAAAATTTTAATAGACATGATTGTTTCACCATGGAAATGATGGAAATGACACGTGAGGTTTTAGAAGAGGCACGTGGTAAAGATTTTGGTTTGGTAAATATGGTTTATGGTTTGTATGATGGTTATCTCTATGATGACTTACTTAAACAAGCTCGTATTGCTGGAATTAATGAACTTACTATGAATAAACTGAAAGGTCTTAAAAAAGCTATTGAAATGTATATTCAATTAACAGGAAACTCAAAAACTCAAATATAATATGGAAACTTACGAAAAAATTAAAGTAGTAAAAGGTATTGTTGAACAATATGTGAATGACAATATCGATTTAATTCAAGGTGTAGTAACAGTAGAAGGCATTAACCACGTTGTTAACATAGGGACTTCTATCCTATGTACTAAGTGGAATATCGGTATTCAGGGCGGTGGATTCGTTGAAGCTGTGGTAAATAATAATCTATCACAAGCTGTTAGTAGAGCAGATGGCACAAATATCAAAGCACTCAGGTTATACTGTCATATGATGTATAACACATCTTTGCCTAGTGAATTATATGATACATCAATTGTTGGATAACACTAACAGGACACACCAATGTGACCCCAAATTAAACCTAATATATAATTAAACAAATCTATATTTATGTGTATAACTATTAAACGTTTTATATGTCAATAAATAATATTCTAGAAGAAGCAAATAAGATCGTCAATGAGCGATCAGAAGAAAAAGAACGCATGTACGGTCCTTTCGAAGAGGGTATGCGTAGAGCGGCAATGATCTTTAACGGCATGACAGGTAAAGAACTTAACGGTTCTGACATGTATGCTGCACTAGTTGCCTTAAAATTAAGCCGTCATTCATATAACTATAAACAAGATAATTTATTAGACGCTGTTGCATATTTAGGTGCATTAGACAATTATGTTGTAAAACACGGTTACGCAGAAGACGAAGATCCACTTAAATAATTAATACATGGCAGAATTAAATTATCTTTCAGACTATATCACCGACAAGTCGTCTCGAATAGGCATCGCAGCTTTAGTTGGTAAATTAAGTCCTAAAACCAGTTCACATAAATCTGGATGGGCTTATCACTTAGCAAATCAATGTTTAAATGCTGGTTTTGAAAATGTAGAAGTAATCACTAATACTGAAACTGATTGGAATCAATTTGATGTTATTTTAATCGAACATGGTATGGAATTTAAAGGTACTTTTAATATTTTTGGAGGTGCTAATGACGATTTATATCATCAAGTGATGAGAATTTTTAGTAAGACTAAAATGTTCAGTCTTCATCATGACATGCCATGTGTTGGTACCATGGTTCAACAAAGACTTCACACTGGTACAGATTTGTTTAAAACAATAGAAGATAAAATTGAAAGCATTAAAGAGATTTGTGCAACTGAAATTCCTAAAATTGATTCAATCGAGAAAACTACTAAACTTTGTTTTGGTGATAGTCACTCTTTTAGTCAATATACACCCGGTTATATGACTCAACGTCATGATGGGTTGACTATGCACGGCGCACTTAAAAGAGGACTTGATAGTTACGTATATCCATGGATAGAGTCTCTTAGAGTTTATATGGGTAACATAGATGTCCGTCACCATTTAATGAGACAAGATAATCCATCCGCTGCGGTTAAAACACTTTTGAAAAATTATGAAGATGAACTTTTAAAACTTCAAGAAAGAGGTGTTAAAGAAATAGAAGTAGTTCATACTCTTCCTGTCGAAAATGAAAGCAGATCATTACCAAAAACAGGTTATTATAAAGGCACGCCGTTCACTGGAACTTGGGCACAAAGAACTGCATTGGTCAAAGAGATCAATACTGGTATAGATGAAATGTGTGAAAGAAACGGTTGGCAATCACATAAACACCCTGATGTTTATTTCAATACGATTGGAGAATTAACATTCGATGTAATGGAAAAACCTAAATCAGTTCACATTGCACGAGAGTATTATCGATGGGATCTGGTTAAGAATGAACCCAATAAAAAATTAATTAAACAAACATTAGCACTTTTTTAATATGTCACTTACAACTACTTACAACATTCGAATCACTCCAACTAATTCTAAAGATGCGTCATATGATATTGAAATCACTACAGGCGATTTAGATTGGTCTATGTCACAATATCAAAGGAACAGAGATGCTTTTACATGGGAAATAATTTCAAAAAATGAAAATTAAAACAACCGAATATTACGATGAATTTTTAAGATACTTTGATTTAGCCAATAAACAACAGATTTCAAGTAACTTAGGTCAAATTCCACATGCTGAATCTAATTTAGGCGATGAACTGATGCATCATATAGAATTATATGATGTAGTAGAGCGTAAATATGCTGGATTTAGTCAAATTATAAATGATTGTTTTTATGGATGGACATCAGACCATCCGTATTGGGAGCACATGCAAGCCGGTAATGTATTTCCACAAAGAGAAGAGGTTGCTAAAAATTGGACGGGTAAAAGAGATAAATTCGGTTTAGAAGAGTGGCTCTATCTTTTTATTTTACATAGAGTTTGTGGATCTGCAATTAATTATGCGACCAAACCTTCTGGGTATCACAATACTATTCTATTTAATTTACACGAGTGTGAAACTATCGAAGAAATGTGTGAAGTGATCAAATATCACCCGACGCCATTTTACACTTCAGTTGGCTACCAATTCCCTGCCTTTCCAAAACCGCCGGCACCAAAGGTTGATGAAGATATATTCGTAGGTATGGCTAATTTCACTGAACCAGAATATGTTTACAAAAGAGGTGGAGATTATTTCTTGTGTGAATTTGCACCAAGATTAGCTAGAGATATGGCTAATTATTTACGTCAAGGTGATAAAAAAGACCTTAGGGAACTTGGTGAATGGATGTTTCAGTGGAATGCTGATAATGACTTAAGAGCCTATAGATTCCAATATGCCGCAGTTATTGCTGATGTATGCGATTGGTTCCCTGAATTTATGAACCGTGAATCTATGTTCTATTATGGCACGAACGCAGTAGAATGTATTGGTTATCTTGCAGATCCAATCGAAGGTGGTGGTAAAAAGTCAGAGGCTTTTTTAGATGCAGTGATGACTAAGATTTATGAGGACACTGGTTCATTACCATATAATGCAGAAGATGTCGCATGCGACTTTATTAGATGGATTGAAAACTACTTAAGACCTGGAGCAGACTATGCTCATATCAACATGGACACTTTGTGGAATTCATCTTCAATTACAGATCATCCATTTGGCCGTCAAAAAGCTATGTTAGACTTAGGTATTTTAGAAACGTTTAATGGTATGACTTCATTTCCGTCAGATGACAAAGTATTACAATCCGCTGGCTTAACAGTAGAAGAGTATAAAAAAATGGTTAAATCGTTATGAGTAATCAAGACTTAATTAGAGATCCTCAATGTGAGATTGAATTCAATCCTAAAAGTGGTTCTAAAAATGTAGATTTTCTACAAAATAAATTATTTGAATTCGAAGGAGAAATGAACAATTACAAAAATATACTATATCCAAACACTGTAGATATTGCTATGAAAAATGGTAAGCCAAAAGAAAGTTGGATGAAGGATTGGACACAAGAAGAACGCTTTGATAAATTCTTTGAATTTTGTCACGAATTCGATAAACGACAAGATCAATTGTTATTAGAAGATTATCAAATATTTTCCCACCGACTACACTGGCATGAACACCCTTATTGTTATATGATGCAACATGAAACTGATTTAGAAAAACTTTTGTATTATACAATTGTTTTCTCTTTTAGTAATGAACATTGGGGAACTATTATGAAATTAATCAATGATGGTGAAGAAAAAACACGTGAACATTTTAAAGACAATAGACATGCACGCAATGATCTATTTCAGATTTATTATCCTAAAGGCACTCAAGTAAAAGATTGGTTATTAGAAGGTCCTAAAAAAGCAGCAAAAGATATGGTTCATATTCTAGAAGACTTAGAGAGACCATACACGATGATGGAATTTGCTAAATTATTAGAAGCTTATTTTAAAGAACATCAAGGATTTAGATCACCACTGTATCCGTGTAAAAACACAGCGCGATATGTTGCGATGAGTCGACCAGATTTAGTAGATCCAGAATCAATCCTATTTGGTGGTACGGGTCATTTTGATGGTATGATGCAAATCTTTGGTGGACCTAATTTAAATGGTAAAGTAAAATATTCTATCGATAAAGAAGGTCAATTTATAGCAGAAAATAAATACGCAGAGTCTTGGTTAGAACAGATGAATATTTTAGCTAATCACCCTAATAATCCAATGACTAGTCAAAAGATGTTAAATGTAGAAGATAAAACATGTTTCTTTTATAAACACATAGCAATTAGTCACGGTATTAAATCACCCACAAAAAGAATTCCATATACTTGGATTTTTGATGGAGAATTTAATTTAGCAAAACATCCAACTGAAAACGTAATTGTAAATGCTGAAACCACACGTCACATGTGGGGCAGAGATTATCCTAACGAATAAATTAAATTATAATGAAAAATAAAGCAGAAGACGCTTGGCAGATCCTAAGAATTCAAGGAGAATTCACAAAAGGATTTGATACTTTTAACGAACTAGGTTCTTGTGTTTCTGTATTTGGTAGTGCTAGAACAAAAGAAAATAATCCTTATTATATTGAAGCAGAAAAGATTGGTAGACTATTGGTTGAAGCAGGTTTTGGAGTTATTACTGGAGGAGGTCCTGGAATTATGGAAGCTGCCAACAAAGGAGCACATGATGCAGGTGGTAAAAGTATAGGAGTTGGTATTGAATTACCATTCGAAGCAAGCATGAACAAATACGTAGATTTAGGGGTTGAGAATAGATATTTCTTTACTCGCAAGGTGATGTTCCTTAAATACTCACAGGCATTTGTGATATTTCCAGGCGGCGTTGGCACTTTAGATGAGTTATTTGAGGCCATCACTCTTGCGCAATGCGGACATAACGTAAAATATCCAATAGTTCTTGTTGGTAAAAAATACTGGGAAGGACTAGTTGATTGGATGCAAAATACTTTATGGGAACACGGAGCAATCAGTCAAAAAGACTTTGATCTATTTAGAGTAGTCGATACAGCAGAAGAGGCAGTTTCAAAGATTACTGAATATCATGACAAATATAAAGAAGACGATACTGAAACTAATTTTTAATATATGGCACACGATACACACACGAAAAGTACAATGAATCAAGATTTGAATCTAATGATGCCAAATAGGCAAGCTTGGTTAGATTTAGCCGGTGATTGGAAGGATCCATTAGACGATCCTATTATCATGAATCATGAAGGATTTAATGTAGTCAGAGATGACATGATGGGATTTGGATCTAAATGCAGATTCGGAGATATTTTAGTTCAAAATGCGCCAACAGATACATTAGTTTATGTACAGCCTAGATTTGGTTTTGCAGGAATATCACTTGCATATTTAGCTGCAAAGTATAATAAGAAATTGGTTTTATTTATGCCATCTGGTAAAGTAATATCAGATCATCAAGCAATTTGTATAGAAAGAGGAGCTATACCTAAATTTAGAAGAATTGCAGCAATGCCTAATTTAAATAAAATAGCTAAGGAATGGGCAGAAGAAAATAATGCTACATTTATACCACTTGGATTAAAACATGAATTAGTAACTGCAGCTGCTGTAAAAGTAGCATATGATATAGCAGAAAAACATGGTTATCCAGAAGAAGTATGGTCTGCTATTTCTACAGGAGTATTACAGCGCTCATTACAAATCGCATGGCCAGATGCAGAATTCAATGCAGTTGCGGTCTCTAGAAATATAAAGAATGGAGAGTTAGGAAAGGCTAAAGTTTGGTCACATCCTAAAGCTTTTGCTTCAGATGTAAATCCAGCATTTGCACCGCCATTCCCATCTGCAATGAATTATGACGCTAAAGCTTGGGAATTTATGGTAAAACATGGTAATCCGGGTGCATGGTTTTGGAATGTAGGTGGACAACCTTACCCAGATTCAGAAGAAACTAAAGAAAAAACTAATTCTCAAAGAGAATGGGGAGAAGTTTTAGAAATGGACAAATAATACTGAAACTATCTCACTAAAGATCATAGAATTAATATACACAAAAAATATGGCAAATATAGACAACGAATGCAAAGATCTAGAAGTTCAAGACTTCTATGATCAATCAACAACACACTTAGAAGACATTATGACGCATCAAAAAGAGATGCAAGAAAAAACCTATGGTTTTAACTTTGAAGAAATGTCATTGCGAGATGTAATGAATTTTTGGCACTGTAATACCCATGCTGTAATTGATGAAATTCATGAAATGACAGATGCTCTTGGTGGAATTAAAGACGGAAGCGGAAATGCAATATGGAAATACTGGAAGAAAGACTTCTCAACATTTGATAACAAGAAAGTTTCTGATTTATCTGAAGATGATAAAAAAGAACTATATATGGAATGGGTAGATATTCTACACTTCTTTATTAATTACGCAGCATCAATTGGCCTAGATGCAAAAACGGCTTATAACTATTACTTCGCAAAAGCTGAAGAGAATAAGAACCGTCAAAAAAGAGGCTATTAATGTTATTAGATATAGAACAAACCAGTAATGAGTTAATCGTATCTTACTATAATAAAGAAGGTAAAGTCTCATTCAAAAGATATGGTGTAAATCAATTTCAGAATTGGGTAGTCACTAAAGAAACAGACAAATACAAAGACAAAACATATAGAAACTGGGATGATCGACCTTTAAAAAGAGGTATTGCTAAATCATTTAATAAATTTAGTTTACTTTATTTTATGGATTCTTTACCAGAAGCTGATAAAGAAGAGATATATGAGTTTAATATGCCTCGAACATATTTCGTCGATATTGAAACAGAAATTATAGATGGTTTTCCAAAACCAGAAGAAGCTAAATCTCGCATTCTTACATTTTCAATTATTACACCGGAACGTAAAGCAATTGTATTAGGCTTAGAAGATCTTACATCTGAACAAATTAAGAAGATTGAAGAGGATACAAATAAGCATTTAAAAAATTATGATACCGATTGGGATTTCTCATATCATAAATTTGATAATGAATACAATATGTTGTATACATTCTTGCATAAGTTTTTACCCAAGTTCCCAATGATGACAGGGTGGAATTTCATTAACTATGACTGGCAGTATATAGTTAATAGATGTAAAAGATTACAGATAGACCTGACTGACGTGGCTATCACTGGTCAACTTGACAGAAATGATAGTAGACCACTTCATATGGGTATTTTAGATTATATGCAATTGTATGACAAATATGATAGGTCAGTTGCAGTAAAAGAATCAAATTCACTGGACTTTGTATCAGGTGCAGTCTTAGATGTTAGCAAAATTAAATATACCGGTTCGTTACAAGATCTTTATGAGAATGATTTTACAAAATATGTATATTATAATGTAATAGATTCATGTTTAGTCTATTACATAGATCAACAACTAAGATCCATGGAGGTTCTTTTAACTTTAGCAACTATTACCAAAATGCCGTTATATAAAGCAAGTTCCCCAGTGGCAATCACTGAATCCTTATTGGCCAGAAAATTAGCAGAAACAAATAAAAAGATAGGTGTAGAATATGGTAAAGCAGATTCTCTTAAAGATGGTAAATTTGAAGGTGCATTTGTAAAGCAACCTATTGTTGGGTATTATTCTGGAGTAAGTGCATTT
>Ga0209653_1000692_pt1 | contig 29075 bp, 26 predicted proteins | sample SaaInl6LU_22_DNA_FD_184644 | JGI IMG/M metagenome (GOLD analysis project Ga0209653, IMG submission 184644) | Marine microbial communities from expanding oxygen minimum zones in the Saanich Inlet - ESP_116LU_22_DNA (SPAdes) (version 2) | ecosystem: Environmental > Aquatic > Marine > Intertidal...
TCTCAAACTTCTTGGCTGTTTCCTCTACCTGAGTGTCAGATAGAACGGGATTCAAAATGAAAACAGTTTCGTATTGGTTCATTATAATAAGTTAAAAATGCGTGCAAAAATAAGTTTTAAATGCACACTATACAAGCATTTTGAAAAGTATCTATCTCTCTAGATGTGGTCTACATGAAATATCACCTGAATTTTTGAAAATCCGGGAACATTATCAAACGATTTCTTAAAACGCAGCAATTGTTTTTTAAGCGAAGACATCGGGTAATTAAGTGGAGCCTTGATGAGTATCTGTTGATAATATTGGTTTCTAATTTTCTCAATGGTGGGAGCATCGTTTCCTAAGACGACTACCCCATTTATTTGACGTACCCCTTTTGCAAACCAAGAGGCACCTTCGATCGCCAAGGATACTTGCTTTGCTAAAAATTGAATCTTAATCATCCGAACATAGGGCGGATAATTAAAAAGTCTCCGCTCGGCGAATTCACTTGCGATAAATTCAGAAACATTACGGTCTTGTAAACTTCGAAACACACGATGATTGGGGTCAAAGGTCTGGATGAGAACTTTTGAGGTCTCTGAAGTTCTTCCAGCTCTACCAGAGACCTGAGTTAACTGTTGAAAGGCACGTTCATGTGCCCTGTAGTCTGCTCTGTGCAACAGCTGATCCGCATTTACAACAACAACTAAGCCAATATTTTTAAAATCCAGTCCTTTACTGACCATTTGCGTTCCTACCAAAATCTGCAATTCTTGATTTTCGAATTTTTCAAGAAGTTTTTGATGACCCGATTTACCTTTTTGAGTATCTCTGTCCATTCGGCCCACGTTGTAAATAGGAAACAACTCTTTGACCAACTCCTCAACCTGTTGAGTTCCCAGCCCATGTTTATCTAAGGAAGGTGAATGACATTTTGTGCAGTTATTCGCTACGCTCTCAGAATAACCACAGTAATGACATCTTAACGATTGATCCAATCGATGAAAAGTAAGACTTACATCACAATTCTTACATCCAGGAATATGACCACAATCCAAACACTCTAATAAACTTGAGAATCCCCTGCGATTCTGAAAGAAAAGAACTTGTTTCTTTTCACTAAGAACCTTTACTACCTGATCAATTACTGGCTGTGAAATCCAAGACCTCATGAGTTTTTTCTTTCTCAAAAGGGCTTTATCTAAAATCTGGATGTCCGGTAATTGAGATTCACCAAACCGCTCACCTAGATATACATAGTGGTATTTGGATTGCTTGTTTTCACCAAAACCGGCATTATACAACGACTCTAGACTGGGAGTTGCAGAACCTAAAATTATGGGACAATGTTCTTTATGAGCCAAATAAACCGCTAAATCTCTCGCTTGATAACGGGGAGCTGGATCATGCTGTTTATAGGAGGGGTCGTGCTCTTCATCTACAACAATTAAACCGAGGTTGTTGAATGGAAGCAATAATGCAGACCTCGCTCCTACAATAACCTTTGCCTCATCAGAGTTTTCTCTAACCTTATTCCAAAACTCTGCCTTTTCAACCGTTGAAAGACTTGAACTATAGGCGATGACTTGTTTTGAAAACCGCTTATTCAAACGCTTCCAAAGTGAAGTAGTCAGTGCAATTTCTGGCAGCAGAAATAAAACCTGTTTTCCTTCTTTTAGAACATCATCAATGAAACTCATGTAAAGCATCGTCTTCCCCGAACCCGTCAATCCGTGCAATAAAACTGGCTTACTTGCCTCAAAACCCCGGTTGATTTCTGTAACAGCCTTTTGTTGTAACTCAGATAATTCGAAGACTACCTCCTCATCCTCTTTACCTGAAATCCGATCGAAAACTCTAGAATCTAAACGAAATACACCCTTCTTAATTAAACTATTACGAATAGATGTGCTGATTGCGAATTTCTTAGCAAAAGGCAACCAAGCTATTTCGTTAGCTCCTTTAGCTTCACTAAAAAACTGCATGACCATATCTCGCTGTGCAGGCGCTTTGGTTTGCTTTAATATTTCCTCTGCTTTTGCTGAATCTTCTAAAACCAACCAAGGAGTAAATTTCTGATACCCTTTATTATCGATCTGCTCAAATCGCTCAAGAATCTCCAATTCAATGAGATCATTCAGACACTTATTCAGTCCTTTAATCTCAGCATGTTTACGAATAAAAGACAGCTTTTGGGGCTGCTGTTCGAGTAGTTCGCATAGCAGGTATTGATCATCGGTGAGTTTACGGTTTCTAAAATCATCATCGATTAAATGAACCATCGTTTCACTCTCAAAAAGCAATGCAGAAGGCAGGGCTGCCCGCATTACTTCTCCAATTCCACAGAGGTAATACGAAGCAATCCAGTTCCATAAGTCGATTTGAGCCTTACTAACGACGGCCTGATTATCGAGAACTTCCTCTATTGCCTTTACTGGATAGCTTGGGATTTCTTCACTTACACCAACTACAATCCCTGTGTAAAATTTGTTTCTACCGAAGGGGACAACAACTCTGTATCCGACAAGGTCAATATCTAACTCATGACTGATGTAGGTGAACGGACGATCAAGAGCTAAAGGAAGAATTACCTCAACATACTTTGTCATTCCTTTGAGGTATTCAATTCATTCTTTAATCGGGCTAAAACAGCATTTAATTCAAAACCTAATAAGAGGATATTTGAATTTAGCCACAAGAAAACCATCAGTATTAACAACCCCCCAAGTGCGCCGTATAGTTCATTATAACTGGCAAATTTTTCAATGTATACTCCGAACAAGTAAGAAGTAACTAAAAGAAGTAAGGTAGTCATAAGTGGCCCCCATGAAAAGAATGCGATTCGAGTCGCTCGTGCGGTTCCAAAATAATACAATAGACTGGTCCCTATGTAAGACATAAAAGTTACGAATAGTAGTGAAATTCGATTCTGACTGAAGCGTGCCTCATCTAGACCTAATTCAACGATATAAAACTCAGAGTAGATGTAAGCAATAGCTCCTACTATGATTCCTAGGGATAAAAGTAGACCTACAAAGACGGCGTATGCGTATTGTTTAAAAAAGTTTTGATTCAGTTTGATATGATAGGATTGGTCAAATTGACTAAAAATAGAACTGACCCCGTTAGCAACTAGAAAGATCGACAGTAAGAATGTTGTTGATAATAATCCATCGGTTGGCTGATTTTTCAACTGCTCAAAAATCTGAGAAAAATACTCCGCAGTTGCACCCGGCAAAAACGACTCTAAAAAGAAAAGAAGCTTCTGATCAAACGGCTCAGAGTTTGTATCAACTAGCGGAATCAAATAAGGAATAAGCGTCAATAAAAAGATCAGTAGAGGAAATAGAGCCATAAAAAGACTAAAGGCGATAGAACTTGCCCTTGAGGTTAACGCCCCCTTGATAATCCCAGAGATGTACAAATTAATCAAGTCGAATAATGAGAAACCGGGGTATCCGGGTAACTTAACCGTTCTAAGGGCCCTAACCAGCGTTTTTACTACTGGCCAATTCAAGAATTTTTCTACAGAGGCATCCATTTTACGAACTCGACTTATTTTTGAGGTCACACGAATTTAAGAAAATGAAAGTGACCCTGCTAGTAATTGGTAAAACCGATGATAAGCTTCTCAAAGAGCTCATTGACAAATACCATAAAAAACTGAAACATTATGCGAGATTCAGTTACACCGAAATCCCAGATCCCTCACGTAGAAAATCGCTCAGCATCGATGATCAAAAGGAGCAAGAGACTCAAAAAATTGAGAGTTTATTAGACAAACAATCGAAGCTCATTTTACTAGATGAATATGGAAAAACCTTTAGTTCAAGATCATTCGCTAGTTTTATTGAAAACGAAGGTTTGCAAGGAAATAGCAATTTAACCTTTGTAATAGGTGGCCCTTATGGGTTCAGTGACTCGTTAAAAGCGAAGGCGCATTTACTGGTATCCCTTTCTAAAATGACCTTCACTCACCAGATGGTGCGATTGATTTTCAGTGAGCAGCTATATCGAGCCTTTTCAATTCTAAAAGGTGAACCCTATCACCACGATTAACGACTTCTAATAAAGAACTCTGAATCGAATGGTATTCGGAATTTGTCTCAAGGCTTCAATCACTTCAGGATTGTAAGCACTATCAACATCAGAGATCACATAACCTACCTCAGGGTCCGTAGACAAGAATTGCCCCACCAAATTAAGCTTATACTCAGCCAGTATTTTATTGATAGCTGCCATAACCCCAGGAACATTTTTATGAATGTGCAAGAAGCGGTGACGGTCCTGTTGTTGTGGAAGTCTAATGTTCGGGAAGTTAACAGCATCCTCTGTGTTCCCCGAATTGATGTATCCCATGATTTTTTTAGGTACGAATCCTGCGATATCTCGTTGGGCTTCAATCGTACTTCCACCGATATGAGGAGTAAGAATCACATTCTCTAAACCTAGTAGAGGGCTTTCATAGCTACCATTCTGCTTAGGTTCTACAGGAAATACATCAACGGCAGCTCCTGCGAGTTTCCCAGATTTTAAATGTCGTGCAAGCGCATCAATATCTACGACAAATCCGCGAGATAAATTAATCAGATATGCACCGTCTTTACAGAGACTTAATTCACGATCACCAATTAAATTCATGTTTTGTGGATTATCGTCAACATGCAACGAAATCACATCACTGATACGCAATAGATCGTCAAGGCTAACAACCCTTTCGGCATTACCCAAACCTAGAGTATCTTGTAAATCGTAGAAGTAAACTTTCATACCGATTGCTTCGGCTAGAACAGAAAGTTGCTTACCAATATTTCCATAACCCACAATTCCCAGAGTTTTACCTCTCACCTCTCTAGATCCAGCAGCAGTTTTATTCCAAACGCCATCATGCATTTCTGAGGAACGTTGAAAAGTAGAGCGCATAAGCATTACAATCTGACCTAGTGCTAATTCTACTACAGATCTTGTATTACTATAAGGTGCGTTAAAAACAACTACTCCTGACATTTTACAAGCTTCAAGATCAATTTGAGTGGTACCGATACAAAAGGCACCTATAACAAGAAGCTTGTCAGCAGCATCTAAAACAGCCTTAGTAACCTTCGTTTTAGAACGAATACCCAGTACATGAACCCCTTTAATACGCTCTATGAGCTCTGACTCACCCAAAGCTGTTGAAACAAGTTCAACACTGTAGCCATCATTCTCTAGACGCTCGAGGGCATCTGGATGTATATTCTCTAAAAGGAGGATCTTAATTCGATTCTTAGGGTATGAAAAATTTCTTGGCAAATCGTTGATATATAAAAATTCATCTAAAGTTTCTGTGACGAAATCAGCATTAGCAACCGCTTTCTCTCGCTTCACGTTTTCTGTATATGCAAAAAACTTCTTGGCAATACCGGCTTCTCTCATCACATAATCAGAATAGCCATCACCAATCACTTGAATATCACCTGAAAGGTTTAATCCCTTTAAGCATTCAATTTTACCATTGTGCTTTGATAATGGATTCTCTTTATCGAAACCAACAATAAAGCCGCTATTATCAAATGTAAATGTATTTGCATAAACACGATCGGCGGGGATGTGAAACTGTGCAACAATAGGGATAATAAACTCTTTGAAACCCGCCGAAATCACGTAGATTTCATCTCGATGAGTTTCAAAAAACTTTCGGTTGGATGCGAACGAATGAGAAATCTTGTCTTTTAATTCCTCAATCAGTAGCTCAAGATGATCGCGATGCGCCCCAAGAAGCTTTATTCTTTGCTCCAACGATTCAGTGAAAGAGATATCACCATCAATTCCAAGATTGGTGATTTCTTTAATTTGATCAATGATCGCTTCTTTCTTCGGGTTTTCTTCAAGCGAAATCTCTGCAAGAATATCGAGAGCCTCAACCCGAGTAATGGTACTATCGAAATCGAAAACGTAAGAGGTAGACACGTGTAGTTTATTGATGATTAATGACAAATTTAGCTAAACTTTCAATGCTTGAGCCTATTTTTGCCAGTAGTTATGACTGATTTACCAACACTTGTATTTGCCACTCAAAACCAAGGCAAGCTTGAAGAATTAAAAGGCCTCATTGCTGATAAGGTTCATTTGATTTCTTTAAACGAACTCAATTTCGATGAAGATATCCCAGAAACTACGGGGACTCTTGAGGGAAATGCCCATCAAAAAGCTTCAACGATTTATGAGCGCTTTGGCAAACCTTGTTTTTCAGATGATAGTGGGTTATTCGTAAATGCGCTAGACGGAGCTCCAGGTGTCGATAGCGCTCATTATTCTGGAAATAGAGACAACGAAAAAAACATCACTCACTTACTAAATAACCTTAGTCATTTCAAAGACAGAAGTGCCTACTTTAAAACTGTATTTTGTTTAATAACTCAAGACAACACCTATTATTTCGAGGGTATTGTAAAAGGTAGCATCGCAGATCGTGCCAGAGGCAACAATGGTTTTGGGTATGACCCGATTTTTGTGCCAGAAGGTTACAATCAGACCTTTGGAGAACTCGATAAGGAAATTAAAAAATCGCTAAGTCATCGAGCCAGAGCTACACATAGTTTAATAGAATTTCTTCGAAAAACAGATCTGTAGCAGCATACACTTATTTAGACTACCTTTGCAGCTTATTACAACCTATGCAATCCTTTTTAAATCTCGGCTTAGATGAAGATCTATTAAAAGCCGTACAACAGATGGGTTTTGAAACTCCATCTGAAATTCAATCAAAAGCAATTCCACAACTATTAGAAAAAGAGTCCGACCTGGTAGCATTAGCGCAAACAGGAACGGGTAAGACCGCCGCATTTGGCTTTCCTCTTCTTCAAAAAATAGATGTTAAACGTAAAGTAGTACAGGGCTTAATTATAGCACCTACAAGAGAACTTTGTTTACAAATAACCACAGAGCTAGGTAAATACGCTCAGTTCAAAAAAGGAATAAAAATTGTTGCCGTTTATGGCGGAGCAAGTGTTAGAGAGCAAGCAGAATCTATAAAATCAGGAGTTCAAATCGTTGTGGCTACACCCGGTAGGCTTCTTGATTTAATTCAACGTAAAATGCTTCGCATCGATCAAATCGAATACTGCGTTTTAGATGAGGCTGATGAAATGCTAAACATGGGATTCTACCAGGATATTAAGTCGATTCTAAGTTATACTCCTGAAGACAAATTGACTTGGCTGTTCTCAGCGACTATGCCTGCAGAAGTTGCTCAAATCGCAAAAGAATTTATGCATCGTCCGCTAGAAATCACGGTCGGAAGCAAAAATGAAGGAGCGACCACTGTAAGTCACTTCGTATATACGGTTAGTGCTAGAAATAAGTATGCAGCACTAAAACGAATCGTTGACAGCGATCCTCAGTTATTCGCTGTAATTTTCTGTAGAACAAAGAGAGAAACTCAAAAAATTGCAGAAAAACTCATAGAGGACGGATACAATGCAAGTGCCCTACACGGTGACCTAAGTCAAAATCAAAGGGATCTGGTAATGGCCGGTTTCAGAAAACGTCAAATACAAATTCTAGTAGCTACTGACGTTGCTGCTCGTGGTATTGATGTCGATGATATCACACATGTCATCCACTACCAGTTACCTGATGAGCCTGAAACTTATAATCACCGAAGTGGAAGAACAGGTAGAGCCGGTAAAACAGGGCATTCCCTATGTCTTTGTACCAACAGCGACCGAAGAAAAATCGAGCACTTCGAGCGAAAGCTTAAAAAGAAGTTTGAGTTCGCCGAGGTTCCTTCTGTTTCTGGAATCATTGAGAATCAGCTTAAAAGCCTTGCAGACAAACTAAGAGATACTGAGGTAGATGAAAGCATTGAAAGCTACATGCCTCTTTTAGAGGAAACCCTCGCTTCTATCGATCGCGAAACACTTCTAAGAAAAGTGTTTGGAGAAGCCTATAATCGATTAGCGCAATACTATCTAAAAGAAAACTTCAGTTCTGAAGGCGCTTCTGAGCCAAGTTCGAGAGCGAAGCACGGTGAGGTTCGCTTTTTCATTAACCTTGGTGAAAGAGACGGCTTTAACTGGAAGTCGATGAAAGATTATCTAAAGGATGCTCTTGAACTCCAACGAGAAGATATTTTTAAGGTAGATACACTTAATAACTTCTCATTCTTTAATGTAGATACTTCTCTTACTGATTTAGTTTTAGAGACCTTCAAAGACACTGAGCATAACGGATACCGAGTAAGTGTTGAAGTTACCAAGCAAGGGGAAGGTTCAGGGAATAAAGGAAAATCGAAAAAAGGAAACTTCAAGACTAAACCCTCTAGAAACTTCAGTAAAAATTCTAAAAAAACTACCGGCAAAAGAAAACGTAAAGGGTTTTATTAAAATCAAGTTAATTACCGCTAATCACTCGTGAATTTGTAAATTAATTCCTTGATTCGCATACTGTGAAAAAAAGCGTAATTCTTTTACTTTTTATATTCCTTCGTTGGGGAACATCTTTCGGACAAGAAAGCGAGGCTAAAGAGGTCGAACTTAAGGCCAAGGTTGTCGGTAGCTCTAACAATCTTCCTCTTGAAGGGGTTCATATCATTAACCTGAATAAGGTAATTGGCAGTATTACCGATCTCGCAGGTGAATTTAGGATTAACGCAAGTGTTGGCGACACGCTATACATTACTTTTCTAGGGTTTAAACCTGAAAGAGTTCGGGTATCCAATGACCTTGTTAATCTAGAAAACAGCTCAATTACCCTAACCGAGTTAGCCTACGCGTTAGAAGAGGTGGTTGTTCGACCCTATCAACTAACAGGATACCTAGAGATCGATGTGCGAAACTTACCTATCTCAAGCGCCTTTCAGTACAGTATTTCGGGATTAAATTTTAGTTATGAAGGAAGATCGAAAAGCGCAGCAAAGCAATTATCCTCTGTCCTTAACGGTCCTGTCAATTTCATAAAAAGTATATTCACCAAGAATCAAGTGCAATTCGACAAGCTACCCAATATGAAGCAAGATGATCGAATTCGCGAACTATTAGCCACTAAATTTGATCGTGAAACCCTTAGTGTACTTTTGCAAATTGATCAGCAAGAAATTGTTAGAATTTTAAATAATTGTAGTTACTCCCAAAGTTTCATACAAGATGCAAACGACCTTCAAATACTCGATGCGATTAGTCAGTGTTATGAAGAATATAAAATCCTCAATCGATAATTATGAAGTACTCATCTATCCTTCTTTCTATCATATGCAGCCTAAGCCTAATTAGTTGTCAATCTTCTCTTAAATCTTCAGAAGTCAACTTAAAGGATACCTTCAGCTGGAAGTCTGCTAACATCTACTTTCTACTTACTGATCGATTTAATACTGCTGAATCGGATACCACTAGAGTTGGCGCAGATAAAGAGACTGCTGTTTTAAGAGGGTTTGAAGGAGGAAACATCAAGGGAGTAACCGATAAAATCAAGGAGGGTTATTTTCAAAAATTAGGAGTTGATGCCATTTGGACTACTCCTGTGGTTAGACAAATTGATGATGCAACCGACGAGGGTACTGGCGTTACCTACGGGTATCACGGATATTGGACAAAAGATTGGACGAGTATTGAGCCCTCTTTCGGAACTTATGATGAATTGAAAGAATTCGTTGAAACTGCACATGAAGCAGGCATTAAGGTAGTAATGGATGCTGTCTTAAACCATACCGGTCCGGTAACCGACATAGACCCAACCTTTACAGAATCTTGGGTTAGAGAAACTCCTCCATGTGATTTCAAAGATTATCAGGGTACTGTTGAATGTACTTTGGTGGCCAATCTACCCGACATTAAGACAGAATCAACCCAAGAGGTTGAACTTCCACAAACACTTCTAGACTTTTGGGTGTCAGAGAATCGTTTGGAGCAGGAAATCGCAGAACTTGACACCTTTTTTAACAAAACAGGACTAAAGAGAACTCCTAGAAACTACATCATCAAATGGCTTACTGATTATGTTAGAGAATTAGGTATCGATGGTTTTCGTGTGGATACAACTAAACACGTTGATGAAGAATCTTGGGCAGTATTAAAACAGGAAGCTGAACGCGCTTTTGAGGAATACCATCAAAATAACAACAGCATCCCCTCTGCCCCATTCTATATGGTTGGTGAAGTTTATTTTTATGGAATCAGCGGTGGACCAGAATATAATTTCGGAGATAAAAAGGTTAATTATTTCAATTATGGTTTTGATGCGTTAATCAATTTCGATTTCAAGATAGATGCAGCAAACGATTACGAATTCGTTTTTCATAAATACGACTCACTACTTAATCAAACGCACAAAAATATAAGTATACTAAACTACATCAGCTCCCACGATGATTCACAGCCCTTCGATATCGAAAGAAAGGAACCTATTAAATCGGCGAATATGCTTCTTTTAGCCCCTGGAGGAGTACAGACGTATTACGGTGATGAAACCGCACGCCCATTAGTTGTAGAAGGAGCTGTCGGAGATGCTAATCTGAGATCTTTCATGAACTGGTCGTCCATTGAAGATTCTGAAACCAAGCAAATTTTAACGCATTGGCAAAAGTTAGGACAGTTTAGAAAATCTCATCCAGCAATAGGTTTAGGAACACATAAATTACTTCAAACCGAACCCTATTTCTTTAGCAGAACCTATGAAAGTGATGTGGTAATTATAGGGCTTGATTTAATTCAAGACCAGGAAATTGAGATTCAAATACCCACTCAGTGGTTAACTATAGAAAAGTGGTATGATTCCTATTCGAATCGATGGTTCACTGCGCAAAATGGAATAGTACACCTTAAGACAAATCAATCAACAGTGCTTTTATCTCCTGAGTTTCCTTAATTGATTCTCTTGAATGTGTTAATTTCGCTTTTTAGCTTATCATCATGAATCTCACTGAACTTTCAGCCATTTCACCGATTGACGGTAGATATCGATCAAAAACGGCTACCCTTGCTCCTTATTTCTCAGAATACGCACTGATCAAGTATCGCGTTCGAATAGAGATCGAATACTTCATCGAATTGTGCGAAACAGGGGTCAAACCTTTACATCCATTAGATCAAAAAACTAAAGAGAATTTAAAAGCGATCTACCAAAATTTTAGTGAAGAAGATGCGCAATCAATTAAAGATATTGAACGCGTAACCAATCATGATGTTAAGGCGGTAGAGTATTTTATCAAAAACCAATTTGATCGTATGGGACTTGATAATATTAAGGAGTTTGTTCACTTCGGATTAACCTCTCAAGATATCAACAACACCGCCATTCCGCTATCGTTGAAAGAAGCTCATTTAGAAGTAGTTCTTCCAATGCTTCAACAGTTGGTGGTCGAAATCGAAAAGCTAGCAGAAAGTTTGAGCGACATCCCAATGCTTGCCAGAACTCATGGTCAACCCGCTTCACCTACTAGATTAGGTAAGGAATTTAAGGTGTTTGCGGTACGTTTGAATGAGCAAATTTCTCAGTTTGAATCACAAAAGTTTTCAGCAAAATTTGGAGGTGCAACTGGTAATTATAACGCACACAAAGTAGCTTATCCATCGAATAATTGGCCCGAGTTTGGAAGGGCCTTTGTGACTGAAAACCTAGGATTACATTTTAGTTATCCGACAACCCAAATCGAACACTATGATCATTTAGCTGGACTTTTTGATCTATACAAACGAATCAATACCATCCTCATCGATGTATCTCGTGATGTTTGGAGCTATATCTCAATGGATTACTTCAAACAACGAATCAAAGAAGGTGAAGTAGGTTCTTCAGCCATGCCGCATAAAGTAAACCCTATAGACTTCGAGAATGCTGAAGGTAATTTAGGTCTTGCGAACGCTATATACGAGCATTTATCTGCTAAGCTTCCCATATCTAGATTACAGAGAGATCTTACAGACAGTACGGTATTAAGAAATATTGGAGTACCTATCGGACATTCTATCTTAGCTATGCAATCTCTTCTTAAAGGATTTGGCAAGCTGCTCGTTAATAAGGAAAAGGTGGTTAATGAGCTATCAGATAATTGGGCAGTAGTTGCCGAAGCGATCCAAACGATTCTTCGTCGAGAGCAATATCCCAATCCCTATGAAAGTCTTAAGGCGCTTACTAGAACCCATTCATTGATGAACGAAGAAGCAATACACGACTTTATCGAAACATTAGATGTTAGTGATTCAGTGAAGTCAGAGCTTAAAGCCATACGACCAGAAAATTATCTTGGGTTCTAAAACCCCATTAAAGCTGCTCTTCTCCGAGTATATCCTTTAGAACACTATCGCTTAAGAATTGAAAATCAGATTCTTCAAGTGAGTCTACAAGTTGAAGAAAAGCGGCAGGGTTCATCTGTTCTCCTAAAATTCTAGCTAAAACGAAGCCCTCGCCCTCAGCAAAGCCAAAGAAAACAGCCTCATCAATTTGATCCACGGCTCCACGAATAAGCATACTAGCTTGTGCCTCACCCTTCATTCGTGCTGAAACTAAAGCCTCAAAACCATCACTTTTTAGAAAGCTATTAATCAGAGACTGCTGACTAGCAATGAACTCTTTTTTCTCAGCATTTCTATACATCAAAACACTCACCTTTCTTAGAGAGGAAAAGGTTGCTATTTGCTCGGGAGTCAAATCTTCTAGGCTTGCACCTAATAAACTAGCAGGAATTTCAATGAGTGTAAAATCGGCATTTTCTTGTGATTCAAGAAAATAACGCTGTAAGGTCATCGCAGGTTGACATGACATCATCAAAGTTACAGCCGCTAGAACAAGTAAAGTAAATCGTTTCATGAAAAGCAATTATTGACGTTGTGCTGAATTGATTTGTCCTAACTCCTCTGGTAAATTCATTTTATTAGCAAGAGCCCCAATCTTTTCCATATCAAGATCTCCTGTTAAAGAGAGTAATACAGTCTCAAAATTGCGACCATTAATATTTACCTCTTTGATTTCGGTTACCAACATGAGAAGTTCCATGATTTTCCCTTCACTAGCTCCTTCAGCGATATAGAAATATACCGACGAACCTTTGTCCTTCACTACAAGAAGCTCAGAAAGTTTCTTTGAACGAACATAGTCTAGGGCTTCGTTTTTGAGATCGTCAGCAATAGCGCTATTTGAGGTAGTCAATACGCGTAATCCTTTAACATTTTTCGCGATATCAATAAAATCTTGAGCCTCTTTATCATCGACCACCAGCTGCATATTCGCAAATAGTTTGAACATATTTTCTGAGATCACTACAGAGGTTACCTCTTCTTTACTTGCGTACTTATCAAAGATCGATTGAGAGTGTGTCGCAAGCGAGGTCAGCATAAATACTGTAAGAACTAGGATGTGTTTTACGTTTTTCATAGTCTTTTTCTATTTGTTTAATAATGAGCTAACGCTCTTTTCATAATAACCGAGATAAGAAACCGAAGCGGTCCCTTTATTCATTTGTGTGGCAATTAAATTAAAAGCTTCTTTCGTTTGCTGATAAGCCAATTGCATTTGTTTCTGTTGGTGATTTTCTTGTAGACGATAAACTCCAAAACTTGTTACACAGATAATAGCAACAGATGCAGCAACCCGTCTCCAATCGAACATCGATGGTGATACCGAAGAAGGATCTAATTGCTCCTCACGAGCGGTCTCGGAGTAAGCAAAAAGCATTTTTGCCCAATTCAATGAAGAATCTACCTTCGCGCTTCTGAAGTAGGCTCTTAATCGCTCTTCCTCTGAAAGATTTGTTTCTGCCGCTAGATAACGATCTATTAATTTTTTTATTTCTTTAGATTCCATACGCATCTATTTGTTCTAAACTTTCTTTTATTCTCTTTCTTGCTCTTGACAGGTTTACTCGAATGGCTGTAGGCTCCATTTGAACCACCTCAGCAATTTCCTCAAAGGTCGCACCTTCAACATCCCTAAGTTGCCAAATCAGTTTTTGCTTATCAGGCAGATTATTTACAATTTTCTCGACAAAGGAAAGTCGATCTTTTGCTTCGAAGGCTGCCGATTGATCATGACTCTTATCATGAATAGAATACTCTATACTCATATTCGAAGCCTGTTTTGACTTCAAACGATCATAACAATAATTCTTCACCATGGTCATGGCATAAGCCTCAATACTCTTAACATGAGAGAGCTCTGAAGATCTTTGCCAAACCTTAACCAACACTTCTTGAGTAGCGTCTTGCGCCTCCTCGTGTGAAATAAGTAACCGTTTCGCTATGCGATATAATTTCTGCTCGATCTGATGAACAGTCTCTATGTAAGCGGCCTCTTTCACAAATGATTCTTAAGGTTCTCCAAATTAAGACGAAATCATCCTAAATTTGTTACAAAGCACGATTTATGAAATTGAAGCGGATATCTTACCTCCTACTGGTCTCAGCAACCCTTTTATTTAATTCCTGTTCATCAGATCCAGTGAATCCTGAGATTGATGATGTTAGTCTTGAAGACATCGAAATTCAAAATTTCATGTGGAGATCGATGAACCTATGGTATTACTGGCAAAGTAGAGTTCCTAATTTGGCAGATTCAAAGATTGAAAACACCGCAGATTATATTGACTATTTAAACAATAATCCAGACCCAGAGAATTTTATTGAAAGTTTACTTGACTCCGAGGATCGATTTACTTTTTATTCAGACGATTACACTGAATTAACTAATACACTTTCAGGTATCTCCAAAAGTAATGGGTTAGAATTTGGATTAGTCTTAGAGGCAGAAGACAGTGAGAAAGTAATTCTCTATACCAAGTATACCATTAAAAACTCAGATGCGGAGAGACAAGGAATTCAACGCGGAGACTTATTTAATAGAGTAAACGGAACACCAATTACTACCTCTAATTATATTGAATTATTGTTTTCTACCGATGACAGTTACACTTTAGGGAAAGTGGAATATATGGATGGAGATTTCGTAGACAGTGAAGAAACCGTACTTCTAACTAAAGAAGAGAATTTAGCTGAACATCCGATTTATCTAGACACCATCTTCACCGTAGAAGATAAAAAAATCGGTTACCTCATGTACAATGCCTTTATCGCTAATTACGATACAGAGGTTACGGCAGTATTTGACGAATTTCAAAGTAATGGAGTAAACGAAGTGGTTCTTGACCTTAGATATAATTCAGGGGGGTCTACCGCATCAGCTAGGAAAATTGCAAGTCGTATTTATAACGCTACAGAAGAGACCGTGTTTGCCCGCCAAGACTGGAATGAAAAATGGAATGAAGCCTTTGGAAATCAATTAGAAGATTATTTCGATACCAATAAAGGGCTTAACCTTGGGCGGGTTTTTATCCTTACTGAAACCACAAGTGCTTCAGCAAGCGAACTTCTTATCAATGGATTAGATCCACACATGCAAGTTATCCATATCGGCGACACCACTCGAGGCAAGAACGAATTTTCAATCACTCTAGTAGACGATGTTAGTGGTTATTCGAATTTCCCCTTCCTCTATCATCCAAGTAGAGAACCTTATATCAATTCAAATGTTTCATGGGCGCTTCAACCATTAGTTGGTAGATATGAGAATTCGGTAGGTTTTTCTGATTATACCACAGGCCTTGTTCCAGATATAATCCAGTCAGAATCGGTTCTTAATATGGGACAAATTGGATCTATTACCGAACCGCTGCTCGCTAAGGCAATCGAACAAATCACCGGCGTTGTTTCGTCTTCTCGTGAATCTGAACTATTTAACGCAGAGAATGGGCCCAAAAAGACCATTGAATTTAAACGACCCTACATGGATGTAACAATTAAAAACTAGGAAATGGCTGAGATCGCACTTACTATACTCGCACTTGTTCTAGGAGGCGCAGGTTTTTATTTCGGCAAGAGATTAAGTACTGTTGAATCACAAACACTACTCAATGAACGAATTAGACAATTATCCGATCAGCTCACGACTTCAGAAACTAGCTTAAAAGAGATTTCCCAAGAAAAAGAAGAGCAGTTACGTCAGCTCATTCATCTTGAGACACAATTGGTCTCTTTAAAATCAAAGGAGGATGAGCGAGTGAAAGAATTAGAAAGCTTGCAGAAAAAATTTCAAACTGAATTTGAAAATCTCGCTCAGAAAATTTTTGATGAAAAATCATCGAAAATGAATGAGCAAAACAAGGAAAATATTAAACTCTTACTCGACCCCCTTAGAGAACGTATCAGTGACTTCTCGAAAAAGGTAGAGGATTCGAATAAGCAAAATTTAACCTTTCACGAAACCTTTAAAGTTGAATTAAAGCACATGCAAGAGCAAAGCCTTCTCATGCAAAATGAAGCTGCAAATCTGGTAAAAGCATTAAAAGGCGACAATAAAATGCAAGGAAACTGGGGTGAAATGGTCCTCGAGCGAATACTTGAAAAATCAGGCCTTCGTAAGGATATTGAATACTCAGTTCAACAAAGTTTTACAACCGCAGAAGGTAAGCGTTTGATGCCTGACGTAATTATTAATTTACCCGATGATAAAAAATTCATCGTCGATTCGAAGGTATCTCTAGTTCACTACGAGCAATTTATCAATACTGAAGAGGAAGCAGAGAAAGAAACTTTTGCTAAGCTTCATTTAAATTCAATTCAAAGACACATCAAAGAACTGAGTGAAAAGCGTTACGAAGACTTATATGAAGTCAATTCACCTGAATTTGTAATTTTATTTATTGCTATCGAACCCGCTTTCGGAGTTGCTCTCCAAAGAGATCCTTTACTGTATTCTAAGGCTTTCGACCAAAACATCATTCTCGTTACTCCGACTACACTTCTCGCGACATTGCGTACCATCGACGCCATGTGGAACACCGATAGACAACATAAAAACGCACTTGAAATCGCTCAAAAAGCGGGGGCACTACACGATAAGTTTGTCGGTTTTATTGAAGATATGAATAAGGTGGGGCTAAGAATGAATGATGCAAAGAAAACCTATGAAGAAGCAATGAATAAACTTCATTTAGGTCGGGGCAATGTCGTTCGTAGCATTGATAAATTAAGAGAGCTCGGAGCTAAAACCAAAAAGGATCTTCCTGAGGCGAATTTAAACAGAGCTCTAGAGGAGTGACGAGGCGTCCTCATCTAAGAACCAAATCGCATTCTTCACTAGAGTTGCTGGGTAGGTAGCAGCGGCGGACTTATTGTTGGCAATTTCTTCAATAACGGTTGCTTTAGACCCACCTGAAACCAAAAACACCGTTTGAGTTGCAGCATCAATCATTTTACCAGTCATACTTATTCTTCGTTGACCTGAAGGGTGGCTAGCAGCGACGGCATAGGCATCTGTACGGTATAGGTCTATTTCATGCGGAAAAATCGAGGCGGTGTGCCCATCTTCACCTAAACCTAACATAACTAAGTCCATAATAGGATGAGCCTTTAGAAGTTGATGATAACGATCGGCTTCAACGTCTGGATCTTCCTCCCCTTTAATTCTAAAGACGCGATCCGTTCGGTGATCTATATGATTGAGTAAATGTTTACAGGTCATCCCGTAATTACTCTGCGAATCATTCGGAGCTACACAACGTTCATCTCCCCAATAAAAGTAAACAGATGACCAATCAATTTGTGTACGATAACGTTCCACTAAGAAATCAAACAATCCGATGGGAGTACTTCCTCCAGATAAAGACCAATGAAAACCCTCTTTATAACCTAAGGGAGTGCTTAACTTTTCTGTAATTAATTGAGCTAAGTAATGTGCAAATGCTTCAGTTAAAGCTGATTTATTCGAGTAGATTCTTTTATCCATCAAGATGAAATTACACAATAATTTTCATCATCGGTGAGGTGCTCACCAGGATTTCTCCAATAACCAGGACCCTCGATAAATTCATTAGACATTTTAGGGCCCCAAGTACCCGCAGGATACCCATGCATCGGCATATTCTGACTATTCCAATACTCAATGATCGGATCTACAAACTCCCATGCCTTCTCAACCTCCTCAGCCCTAGCATAGAGAGTGGCATCACCATTTAAAGCATCTAGTAAAAGGCGTTCATAAGCCTGCAACACTTTTCGATCTGTAAAACTGTCGTAATAAAAATCCATGTTTACTTGCTGAGCCTTAAACCCTTGACCAGGTTGTTTTACACCGAATTTCAAGAGAATACCCTCATTCGGCTGGATGCGAATTACTAAAATATTCTTCTTTGAATGCCCAGCACTATATTGAAATATTTGCTGTTCAGGTCGCTTAAAGTAGATGACAAGTTCTGTAACCGTTGTAGGCATTCTCTTCGCCGTTCTCACGTAAAAGGGAGTACCATTCCATCGCTCATTATCTACGAAAAATCGGACAGCCGCATACGTTTCGGTTAGTGATTGTTCAGTAACTCCCTGTTCTTCTCGATAACCTTCAACAAGCGAACCATTAATTCTTGAAGCCGTGTATTGGCCTCTAAGGGTATTGCGCTCAATATCTTCACCCGTGAGTATTGGTCGTAATGCTTCGAGAGCCTTTACTTTCTCATTTCTAATATCTTCAGAGCTTTCAGATTGAGGAGGCTCCATAACGACCAGAGAAACTAATTGTAAAAGATGATTCTGAAACATATCGCGAAGCGCTCCTGTATGATCATAGTAACCACCTCTTAAGGCAACACCATCCGCTTCTGCGTTGGTAATCTCAACACGCTCTATGTACTTGGAATTCCAGAGAGGCTCAAAAATCGAATTCGAAAATCGAGTTACCAAAAGGTTTTGGACCGTTTCCTTGCCGAGATAATGATCAATTCTGAAGATTTGCTCCTCATTAAAATATCGATGCAAACCTTCATTAATCGCTTTAGCAGTATCTAGACTATAACCAAACGGCTTTTCAACCACCAATCGTCGAAATGAAGTTGATCCCTTGTGATCATCTAACAATCCCGCTGCCTTTAATCTTTCAGCGATTGATTCATAAAGATTGGGTGGGGTTGAACAATAAAATAAATATCTACCCTCTAGTGAAAAAGTCTTATCTGTTTCAAATACTTTTTTTGCCAAGGCCGCATAGTCATCGAGATAGTCCTTCTCTAGGGTAAAGTATAAAAATCGTTCGGCATAATTATCGAAACTTGCTTTACGAATGTCCTTTGAAAGGTGTTCGTTTTCGAGAAGCACTTTAGCGGCAAATTCCTCGTTCGAAAAAGAACTTCTTCCTACCCCAAGTATTCGGGTACTTTGAGAGATTAAATCGTTGTCGAATAGTCGGATTAATGCCGGAATTAATTTTCTTGAAGTAAGATCACCCGATGCTCCAAATAGAACAATTAATTGAGAATCGGCCTTCGTGAATGACATAAACGCTTTTTAATTGGTCAGAATTATTCGATTTTTGCGACAAGGCGAATATACATCCTTAATTTCGTTTTAGAATTTAAAGTGGATAACTATGAATAAATCAAGTTTCGGTTTAATTGGATTAGGTGTAATGGGACGAAATCTACTGCTCAATGTGGCAGACCAGGGGTTTCAAGTAAGTGGTTTAGATCTTGACCCGAAACAAGTTAGTGCCATGAAATCTGAGCGTTTAGAAGATCAACAACTTGAGGCGTATACATCCACTGAAGATTTTCTTGACAGCCTCACCTCACCTAGAACCATCATGCTTTTAGTTCCTGCCGGAGCTATTGTTGATCAGGTGATAGAATCATTGATCCCTAAACTCGACAAAGGTGATTTAATCATCGACGGGGGTAATAGTCATTTTCTTGACACGGAGCGACGAGAGCAATTGCTAAATAGTAAAGGGCTACTATTTTTAGGAACGGGGGTATCTGGTGGTGCTCAAGGAGCAAGAAAGGGGCCGAGTATCATGCCAGGAGGTGATCTTGAAGCCTACCAAAGGGTAGCTCCCATTTTCGAAGCAATTACAGCAAAATACCAAGGTGAACCCTGCGTTTCTTATGTCGGACGATCAGGTGCAGGTAACTATGTAAAAATGGTTCATAATGGTATTGAATATGCCATCATGCAAAGCATTGCAGAAGTCTACGCACTTTTCAGATCTTACGGATTCTCTAACGCAGAAGTGAAGTCGGCATTTGATAGTTATCAAAAAGGAAGATTATCTTCTTTCTTAATCGAAATAACCACCGCTATTTTAGGAACAAAAGACCCTGAAGGAAAGGGAGAACTCGTCGATAATATCTTAGACAAGGCAAAACAAAAGGGCACAGGTAAATGGACCTCTCAAAACGCAATGGACCTAGGAATAGCCATCCCTAGCATTGATATGGCCGTTAGTCAACGTGCCTTGTCGGCCTTAAAAGAATTACGAGTACAACTATCAGGAAATAAGCCTCATCTAGAAAAGATTGATTTCAATACACTAGTTGAACATGCAGAAAAGGCATTATACGCAAGCTTCGCCATCGCATATGCTCAAGGATTGCAACAAATTAGTGAAGCCTCTAAGGTTTATGATTATCAAATCGACCTAGTGAGTGTTATTAAGCTTTGGCGCGGAGGTTGTATTATTCAATCGAGAATGTTAGGTGATCTAGCAACGAGTTTTGAAAATGAGTCTATCATACATTTGTTTGAATCTACTCACTTCAAATCGGCTTTAAATGAAGCCGTTGAAGGGTTAAGAGAACTCGTTTTATTTGGCGTGAAAAATGCCTTACCTATCGGAACACTTTCAAGCAGTCTTAGTTACTATGACACGCTACACTGTTCAGATCTACCGGTAAATATGGTACAAGCGCAAAGAGATTTCTTTGGGTCACACACCTATGAAAGAAAAGACCAGCCGGGTATATTTCACCACGACTGGTCTCTTTAAAATTATTCTAGAAAAAAATTCTTATTTCGATAGATACATTTTTCTACGCGTGTACAAGTCGTAGAAAGCGTCATCTTTAAGATCATCAATAAACAAGATACTCTCTCCTGTACTTTTCATTTCAGGACCCAAATTCTTGTTGACATTTGGGAATTTATTGAACGAGAATACGGGCTGCTTGATCGCGTAACCGTTTAGTTGAGGATTAAAGTTAAAATCACTGATCTTCTTTTCACCTAACATCACTTTGGTCGCATAGTTAACATAGGGCTCTCCATATGCTTTTGAAATGAAAGGAACCGTTCTAGAAGCACGTGGATTCGCTTCGATGATGTATACCGTATCATCTTTAACAGCGAATTGAATATTGATTAATCCTACCGTATTAAGCGCTAAAGCAATCTTTCGTGTATGATCTTTAATCTGCTGCATTACGAACTCGCCTAGATTGAACGGTGGTAAGGTAGCATTCGAGTCTCCCGAATGAATTCCACAAGGTTCAATATGCTCCATAATACCGATAATGTAGACATCTTCACCATCGCAAATAGCATCCGCCTCAGCCTCGATAGCACCGTCAAGGTAATGATCTAGTAATAACTTATTGTTAGGAATACTGCGAAGTAAATCGACGACATGAGCCTCTAACTCCTGCTTATTGATTACAATCTTCATTCCTTGTCCTCCAAGCACATAGGAAGGTCGAACTAGAAGTGGAAAGCCTAACTCATCTGCAAGCTGTAGAGCTTCCTCTGCATTTTCAGCTACACCAAACTTAGGGTAAGGAATATTATTCTCTTTTAAGAGTGTAGAGAAACTTCCACGATCTTCAGCTAAATCAAGAGCTGAAAAGCTTGTTCCGATAATCTTAACTCCGTATCGCTCTAATTTTTCAGCCAGTTTCAGCGCTGTTTGACCCCCTAACTGAACGATGACACCTTCAGGCTTCTCGTGTTTTATAATATCATAAATATGTTCCCAGAATACAGGTTCAAAATAGAGTTTATCTGCGGTATCAAAATCGGTTGAAACGGTCTCTGGATTACAGTTGATCATAATGGTCTCATAATCACACTCAGCAGCAGCTAAGACTCCGTGAACACAACAATAGTCAAATTCAATTCCTTGACCAATACGGTTCGGGCCCGATCCTAAGACAACTACTTTCTTGCGGTCGGTCACTACAGATTCGTTAGAAACATAGGTCTCTCCGTCGGCGTTTCTAAGACTTGCCTCGAAGGTCGAGTAATAGTAAGGAGTTTGAGCTTCAAATTCAGCAGCACAAGTATCTACCAGTTTGTAAACTCGTTTCACCCCAAGGTCTTCACGCTTTTGATAAACCTGACTTTCAAGGCAATCAAGCATATGAGCAATCTGACGATCAGCGAACCCTTTTTGTTTTGCCTCAAGAAGTAAGTCGCGATTAAGGGTGTCTATGGTATGTTTAGAGATTTCTTTTTCAAGAAGATAGAGTTCCTCGTATTGGCGTAAGAACCAGCGGTCGATTTTAGTAATCTCATGAATACGCTCTAATGGTATACCCAGCTGAATTGCATCGTAAATTACGAAAACTCGATCCCAACTAGCTACTGTTAGCTTCTGTATGATTTCGTCGTAATTTGTGTATCCTTTGCCGTCAGCTCCTAAGCCATTGCGTTTAATCTCAAGCGACTGGGTAGCTTTGTGTAATGCTTCTTGAAAGCTTCTTCCGATACCCATTACCTCACCTACTGATTTCATCTGAAGCCCAAGGGCACGATCTGCACCTTCGAATTTATCAAAGTTCCATCTCGGGATTTTTACAATAACGTAATCAAGCGTTGGTTCAAATAAGGCTGAAGTCGTGCCTGTGATCTGATTCTGTAATTCGTCAAGAGTGTAGCCAATCGCTAATTTCGAAGCAATCTTTGCAATTGGGTATCCTGTCGCCTTAGAAGCTAGCGCTGAAGATCTAGAAACACGAGGATTGATCTCGATGGCTATAATATCTTCTGCTTCGTCAGGACTTACTGCGAACTGAACATTACAACCACCTGCAAAGTCTCCGATATTTCTCATCATCTTGATTGCCATATCACGCATGCGCTGGAAAGTGCGATCAGAAAGCGTCATTGCAGGAGCGACGGTAATAGAATCCCCAGTATGGATTCCCATTGGGTCCATATTCTCAATCGTACAGATAATCACCACATTGTCATTCTTATCTCTAAGAAGCTCCAGTTCATATTCTTTCCATCCAATGAGCGCTTTATCAATCATTACCTCATGAATCGGAGAAATCTCAAGACCATAACTCAACTGCTTGTCGAATTTCTCTGGGTCATAAATAATCGAAGCTCCGGCACCACCAAGAGTAAAAGAAGCCCTAACACAAAGGGGGAAACCAAACTCTTGAGCGATTTCCTTACCCTTTAAGAATGAATTTGCTGAGGCTTGAGGAGGCATTCCTATATCGATTTTTTGCATCAAATCACGAAACTTCTCACGATCTTCAGTAATCTGAATAGCATCAATATCAACACCAATAATCTCAACTCCGAAATCTTTCCAAATACCTTTCTCGTCTGCCTCAATACATAAGTTCAGTGCGGTTTGCCCTCCCATAGTTGGTAAGACAGCATCAATATTTGGATGCGCTTTAAGGATCTCAATAATTGATTTGGTATTCAGTGGTTTTAAATAGACGTGATCAGCCATTGAAGGATCAGTCATAATAGTGGCAGGATTCGAATTGATAAGGATCGTTTCGATTCCATCCTCTCGCAGTGAACGAAGAGATTGTGAACCAGAATAATCAAATTCACAGGCTTGACCGATTACAATTGGCCCAGAACCAATAATTAAAATTGAGTTGAGATCTTGTCTTTTTGGCATTTTTCGTGGTGACTTTCGTTAATTATATTTCAAAAAAAAGGTGTTACCCAAAAGTAACACCTAATTAATTATTTGTAAATCAGCAGTTCGTCATTACTTCTTGTGACGAGGCTCTGATGATACAGTTAGTTTCTTACGTCCCTTAGCACGGCGACTAGCAAGAACTTTACGCCCATTGGCAGAAGCCATACGCTCTCTAAATCCATGTTTGTTTCTTCTCTTGCGCTTCGAGGGTTGAAATGTTCTTTTCATTGCTTTAGTGCTTAATGTTTCAGCTTAAAAATATTGGGTGCAAATATAAGGATATTTTTAAATCATAAAACTAAAAATTTAAAAGCTATTTAAATCCTTAAATTTGCCTCACCAAATATAATAGACATCATGATTCACAAGAATATCAAACTCGTTTTATCTGGAGCTTCGTTAGGTTATGGTATTTATCAATTCATAGAGGGTAACGTTGGTAATGGTATCTTTTTTACTCTTCTAGCGGTAGTTATCTTGTTCTTTTACTTTAGAAACGAGTTAATCCTTTGGTCTTTTCTAAAAATGCGTAAACAGGATTTAGAAGGAACCGAAAAGATTTTGAATAAAATTAAACATCCGAATCGATCACTTATTCAAAAGCAACAAGGATACTATCACTACCTATTTGGTATTATCTACGCACAAAAAAATCTGGGAACATCAGAAAAGCACTTCAAACAAGCTATCAAGTTAGGTTTGAGTATGGACCATGATTTGGCCATGGCAAAGATGAGTTTAGCGGGGATCGCTATGCAGAAACGTCGAAAGAGAGAAGCGCAGACCCTACTCACAGAAGCTAAAAAACTCGATAAGAATCAGATGCTCGGAGACCAATTGAAGCTGATGCAACAGCAATTGAAAAAAATCTAACCCTAGGTTAATTCGATACCTGATTTCAAAAGAGTCTCATAACCAGCCGATTAGTTCTATTTTAACAAAAAGATGTATCTTTAGAAGACTAATCGACCAACCATGATTGACTTCGAACTAAAGGATAATGCCTTTTTGCGACAATTCGAAGCTTGCGTAGAGGGAGAAATGGCTAAAATCGAATACGCAGCTCAAGAAAGAAAGATTTTTCTAACTAAACTGATTGTACCTGATTCATTGAATAATGGTTCCTTCAAGGAAGCTTTTTTAACCAAAGTCTTAGATCATATCGGTGAGAGTAAACTTAAGGTTATGCCTACCTGCCCTGAGGTTGCTTCATTTTTAAAGCGAAACAAGTTTAAGTATCAGGGGATGCTCCCTGTCGGCATTCGAATTTAATCTTCTATGGTCTCAATTCTGATTCGAGCGAATCCTTCGTCATCAATCTCGATGATTTCGCCATAACACACCTTATTCGCCAATTCAGGGCTCCACGGATATCGAACTCGTAGATAATTTTCGGTAAAACCTTCTAAATACCCTTTTTGAATATCCTTTTCAAAAAGAACTTGCTTGAATTTACCTACTTGCGAGTTATAGAATTCTCTTCGCTTTCGTGCCGATAACGCTCTGAGCATTTTTGATCGTTTTTTTCGAACCGACATCTCTACCACCCCTTCCATGGTAGCTGCCAAGGTATTTTCTCTTTCAGAATAGGTGAATACATGCAGATAGGAAATATCTAAATCAGCTAAATAGCGATAGGTTTCCAAAAACCGCTCTTCAGTTTCACCAGGAAAACCTACAATAACATCCACACCGATACATGCATCGGGAAGTTGTTGCCTTATTTGATTTATACGGTCCGTATATAGACTCGTCAAATAACGGCGACGCATCAATTTCAAAATATGATCTGAACCGCTTTGTAAGGGTATATGAAAGTGGGGGACAAAGTTTTTACTCTCTGAAACAAACGCTATCGTATCATTACTGAGTAGATTCGGTTCGATCGATGAAATTCGTAAACGTGCAATACCCTCCACCTTATCTAGAGCTTGAATCAGTTCTAAAAAAGTATGTTCATGTCGCTTATTCCCATACTCCCCTTTACCATAATCACCAATATTTACGCCGGTAAGTACAATTTCTTTAATATCCTGAGCCGCAATCTCGCGCGCATTGTTGATCACATTTTCCAGAGTGTCACTTCTGGAGATTCCTCTTGCCATAGGTATAGTACAATAGGTACACGGATAATCGCATCCATCCTGAACCTTCAAGAAGGCACGGGTTCGCTCAGAAGTTGCATAACTCCCTACATAGAAGTCAGTCTCATCAATTTCACAAGCATGAATAACAGCAGAATCTTTAGGTTGGTCTTGGAGTAAATCATTCAGAAATGCGGGTAATTCAAATTTTTCCTTAGCTCCGAGCACCATATCTACTCCATCAACCGCAGCTAACTCTTGAGGTTTTAATTGAGCGTAACAACCCACGGCAATAATTAGCGCCTCTGGGTTGGTTTTATGCGCTTGTCTGGCAATAGATTTAAACTTCTTGTCCGCGTTTTCTGTAACCGAACAGGTATTGATCACATAAACATCTGCCTTATCTTCAAAAGAAGTCTTTTCATACCCTTCCTTTTCTAAGGAACGTGCAAGTGTTGAAGTCTCTGAAAAGTTCAACTTACACCCTAGTGTATAAAACGCAGCTTTACCCCTATTTTCCACTAGAAACCAGACTTAGTAGTTAATTCATGTATAGCTACAAACAAGCTCTTCTCCCTATCATCGAAAGCCATTGATCTTCTTTCTAAAACCCTTTCGGCAGTTTCCATGGCCTTATCTAATCGATAATTACTCATACCTTGCGGACCACCCCAAGTAAAACTTGGAATAAAATTTCTAGGATAACCTGCCCCGAAAATATTAGCATTAAAACCAACGACAGTTCCCGTATTAAACATCGTATTGATCCCTGCCTTTGAATGATCTCCCATAACCAAACCGCAGAATTGAAGCCCTGTTGCTTTAAACCGACCGGCTGAATAGTCATATAATTTCACCTCGCCGTAATCATTCTTAAGATTGCTAGTATTGGTATCAGCTCCTAGGTTACACCACTGACCTAATATCGAGTTACCCAAGAACCCTTCGTGCCCCTTATTCGAATAGGCAAGCATAGATACGTTATTGAGTTCACCTCCTACTTTACAATGAGGACCAATCGAAGTAGCCCCATAAATTTTGGATCCCATCTTTACGGTAGAAAATTCACCAATAGCCAAAGGGCCTCGAAGAATAGAGCCTTCCATAACTTTAGCACCCGCTCCTAGGTAAATAGGCCCTTCTTCAGTGTTAAATATCGTTGCAAAAGCACTTGCTCCTTTAGATAAGTAGACCGGATGTTTCCCAATAACTGTACAGGTAGGGTGAAGTTCAGCTGATGCGCTCGAGGCTGCTTCATCAAAATCACGAATCAACACCTTATCTAACTTTGAGAATAAATCGGTGATATGATTTAAATGGATCAATTCCCCTTCAAAAGTGACCACTTCAAAACGAGAACGATCTCCATCAAAGTTATCAGGACGAACGTAGGCTAGACATACCTTTTGCCACATCAATTGCTGGCCTTCTTTTAACTGCAAAATACACTCGGTCAGTTCTACAGAAGGAATAATTGTTGCATTGATTACAATTGCAGCACTATTTTCAGGTGCTTTCGAAAAATAAGGTGTTAAGTGTTCGGCAGTATCATAAGAAAACACCCCCGCCCTCAACGAGTCACTCCACTTCTCCTTTAGAGTCGTTATCCCAAACCTTAATTCAGCAATAGGTCTAGATAAAGTAAGCGGATAAAACCGACTTGTCTCATCGAAATCACTCAGTATGATATGCATGGAGGCTTGTTTTAGGCAAAAATACAATCAAAAAAAAAGCACCCCAACTTTTCGGTTAGCGTGCTTTTAAAAGTTCTATTGAAAAGTTCTTTATTTCTTGAACTTCGCGTATTTATTTTTGAATTTATCGATTCGACCAGCGGTATCAACCAATTTCGATTTACCAGTGTAAAAAGGATGAGAAGTTCTTGAGATTTCAAGCTTCACTACTGGGTAAGTTACACCGTCTACTTCGATAGTCTCTTTAGACTCTGCAGTTGATTTAGTGATAAATACATCGTCATTTGACATGTCCTTAAACGCTACTAGACGGTAATTTTCTGGGTGTATTTCTGGTTTCATCGTAATACTATATTCTTTTCGAGTGTGCAAAAATAAAATAATTTCTTCTTTTGCACAATCTTTTTTTCGCCCGCTTTGCACCTTCCAGAGATTTTAATATTCGCTAGAATAAGGTATCTTGCCTTATATTAAATCAACAACCATGAATTCAACAGTAAAAACAAGCTCTTTCATGCTTCTATACGGAGCAATTCTTGGCGTACTAAGCGCAATTTTTTCTTTCATGCTCTACACCATGGATATGCATTATCAAGGTGGGACTTTTGTAACCATTGTAAGCGTAGTCCTTTCAACCGCATTATATGCTGTAGCCATGTATCAATTTAGAAATGCTAACAGCAATTTAATGTCTTTCTGGCAAGGAGTTAAAATCGGTGTGGGTGTCGCAGTAATTAGCGGTATTATTATCGTCCTGTTCAATCTCCTACTGACCCGCGTGATTGATCCTGAGACCATGACCAAGGCTATGAATTTTCAAAGAGAGCAACTCATTGAAAATACCGAAATGACTATTGAGCAAATCGATGCACAGTTAGAAATCGCACAACAATTCCAAACTCCAGCGATTCAGGCTGCTTTCGGATTATTATTTGCGGTAATTTTCGGTTTCCTGCTATCTCTAATTCCTGCTGCAATTCTTAAGCGAAGCGAGGACTAGCCACTAAAAAATAGTACTTTTGATTCTGCAATGCAGCTATCAATTGTTATCCCTTTATACAACGAATGTGATTCGTTATCAGAATTAAACGATTGGATTGTATCGGTGATGCACTCCAATCGTTTTAATTTTGAGGTAATTTATATTGATGATGGCAGTACTGATGGGTCATGGGAAGTCATCGAACAATTATGTGCGAAGCACCCTGAAATAAAAGCGATTCAATTTCAGAAAAACTTTGGGAAGAGCCAGGCGCTTCATGCGGGTTTTAAAGCGGCAAGTGGTGATATCGTAATCACGATGGACGCTGATTTACAAGATAGTCCTGAAGAAATTCCCGATCTAATAGAGCTACTCCAAAAACAAGAATTAGACTTGGTATCGGGATGGAAGAAAAAACGCTACGATAGTCTCATCGGTAAAAATATCCCCTCAAAATTGTTCAACTGGGCGGCTCGAAGAAGCTCTGGAATCAAACTCAACGACTTTAATTGTGGACTCAAAGCCTATCGCAGCGAAGTAATTAAAAACATAGATGTTCATGGTGAAATGCATCGATACATACCGGTTCTTGCTGCGAACGCTGGTTTTAATAGAATTGCCGAGAAAGAAGTGAAACATCAAGCTAGAAAATACGGAGA
>Ga0209653_1000693_pt1 | contig 29033 bp, 25 predicted proteins | sample SaaInl6LU_22_DNA_FD_184644 | JGI IMG/M metagenome (GOLD analysis project Ga0209653, IMG submission 184644) | Marine microbial communities from expanding oxygen minimum zones in the Saanich Inlet - ESP_116LU_22_DNA (SPAdes) (version 2) | ecosystem: Environmental > Aquatic > Marine > Intertidal...
TATTTCATGCATCCTAACGGCACTGCGCACAGAGGACATCGCCAATGTGTTTGCTGCGTTCTTCATCGGTCCGCTGCTGTCGTTCACCCTATCGGCGTGGCTGCTCAAAGAAAAAGTCACATGGGCGCAAACGGCTCTATTGCTGCTTGGGTTTTGTGGCGTCCTGTTGGTGGTCAAACCGGGCTTTGACTATTCACCGGGCCTCGGGTTCGCAGTCCTTGCGGGATGTTTTTACGGAAGTTTCCTGACCGCGTCGAAATGGCTGATAGGCGTCGCACCTGCACGCACGCTTCTGCTGAGCCAACTCCTGATCCCCGCAATTATCATGCTCCCTGTCGCCGCAGTTTTCTGGCCACCACTGAGCCTGCCTGTTCTGGGTCTGGCCACTGCATCTGCTGTTGGGTCCATGTCGGGGAACTTTTTACTGCTTTTTGCCTATGCAATGGCCGACAGCACGCGGCTGGCCCCACTGGTATATTTCCAGCTGATCGCGGCAACCGTTTTGGGATGGACCGTGTTCGGCACTTTGCCCGATACGCTAACGCTTTGCGGTTTAGTGCTGATCATCGGCGCAGGTGTCGGTGCGGCAACTTTGCGTCGCTAATCGCGCTGCCACTCACCGCGTTTCCTGATTTCGCTACTCGAAACAGACAGCATCGGTATATTCACAAACGACCACGCAGGCGCGTCAGAGCGGCTCAAAAGCTGGCTTTGCCTGCCTTTCAACCGTGCAAAATCATAGATCTTGGCCGCCGGTGACGTGCGCGCCGATATACGATCACCCGGACGCGCCAACACCCCAACAGGTGTGGTCGCCAAAATACCTCGCCAGTCTTGCCAGTGATGGAATTGGGCCAAATTATCCGCACCCATCAACCAAACAAACCGCACGCCAGGATACCGCAAACGCAGCGCATCAAGGGTTTGCGCGGTATATCTGGTGCCAAGATGGGCCTCGATATCTGTCACCTCAACACGCGGATCGCACATAACTTGGCGGGCCGCCTTCAAACGCCGTTCCAGCGGCGCGGGCCCGTGCTCTTTCAGCGGATTACCAACTGAGACCAGCCACCACACACGGTCCAGCCCAAAGCGTTTCAAAGCCTCTTTGGTGATGTGCACGTGCCCTGCGTGTGCGGGATCAAACGATCCGCCCAACAAGCCAACAACTTGGCCCTGCCGCGCATATGGAAACTTCCGTGTCATGCGCACCTTGTCGAACACCCTCACAGTCCAGTCAATGCATTGCCCCCGCGACCATGCCGCGTTATCTGGGGCCAACTTACCTTTTACTCGGAGATGTAACAGATGGCTGCCAATCAATTCGTCTACTTCATGGACGGCGTGTCCAAACAATACCCCGGCGGCAAAAAGGTGTTTGAGAACATCCGCCTGAACTTCCTGCCCGGTGTGAAAATTGGTGTGGTCGGTGTGAACGGCACAGGTAAATCAACCTTGATGCGCATCATGGCGGGTCAGGACAAAGAATTTACCGGTGAAGCATGGGCGGCAGAGGGCGCACGCGTCGGCTACCTCCCACAAGAGCCTGATTTGGACCCAAGCCTTGATGTGCGCGGCAACGTGATGTTGGGCGTGAAGGCCAAGAAAGACATTCTGGACCGCTACAACGAATTGGCGATGAACTACTCCGATGAGACCGCCGAAGAAATGGCGCAGCTTCAAGACGAGATCGACAGCCAGAACCTGTGGGACCTTGATGCGCAAATCGACGTGTCGATGGAGGCGCTGCGCTGCCCTGCGGATGATGCAGACGTCACAACCCTATCGGGCGGTGAAAAGCGCCGCGTAGCCCTGTGTCAGCTTTTGCTCGATGCGCCTGACATGCTGCTGCTTGACGAACCGACCAACCACCTTGACGCCGAAACAATCGCATGGCTGCAACAGCACCTGATCGATTACAAAGGCACCATCCTGATCGTCACCCACGACCGTTATTTCCTTGATGCCATCACTGGATGGATTTTGGAACTGGACCGCGGCTCAGGCATCCCACATGAGGGTAACTATTCGTCATGGCTGGAAGCCAAAGCCAAGCGCATGGAGCGTGAAGCGAAAGACGACAAATCCAAGCAAAAGACCCTCGAGCGTGAACTTGAGTGGATGCGCCAAGGCGCCAAAGCGCGCCAAGCCAAATCAAAAGCGCGGATTGCGGCCTACAACGAGATGGCCAATCAATCAGAGCGCGAAAAAGTCGGCCGCGCACAGATCATTATTCCAAATGGTCCCCGACTTGGTGACAAAGTCATCGAGATCGATAACCTCACAAAAGCCTATGGCGATAAACTTCTGATCGAAGATTTGTCCTTCTCGCTGCCTCCGGGTGGTATTGTGGGCGTTATCGGGCCTAACGGTGCGGGTAAATCTACATTGTTCAAAATGCTCACGGGCGACGAACAACCAGATGCGGGATCCGTCAGCTACGGCGACACAGTTGACCTTAGCTATGTGGATCAGTCACGTGACGCACTGCCCGACGATAAAACCGTCTGGGAAGTAATCAGCGACGGCAACGACATCATCATGCTGGGTGACGCTGAAGTGAACAGCCGCGCGTATTGTTCGTCGTTCAACTTCAAAGGCGGCGACCAGCAGAAAAAAGTCGGCGTTCTATCAGGTGGTGAGCGCAACCGCGTTCACATGGCCAAGCTGCTGCGCGCCGGCGGCAACGTCCTGCTGCTCGACGAACCGACGAACGACCTTGATGTTGAAACGCTTCGCGCCCTTGAAGATGCGTTGGTCGACTTTGCTGGGTGCGCTGTGGTCATTTCACACGATCGCTTCTTCCTTGATCGGATTTGCACCCACATTTTGGCATTCGAAGGCGAAGCGCATATCGAGTGGTTTGAGGGTGGCTTCACCGAGTACGAAGAAGACAAAAAGCGCCGACTTGGACCCGATGCCTTGGAACCAAAGCGCGTCAAATACAAGAAATTCGCACGCTAAAATCCTGTTTAGCGCGACGATACATTAAGGATACGCTTGGCCAAATAGCGGCTCGGCGTATCCCAAACACCACATATCGTAGCCAGATCAGCCGCGAATTGCTGATCAAAATGCTTTCCCCGATTTCCCTTGCTTTATGAGGGTCGCCACCCCATATGGGGTTTAGCTACGTTATGCACTCGATCCCTGTCTTCCCTTACCGGCTACAGTCTTTCGATCCCTGACTAAGCCGACGTGCTGCAATTTCGCGGGCACGAATTTAAAAGGAGACACGGATATGGCTACTGGCACCGTGAAATGGTTTAACACTACTAAAGGCTACGGCTTTGTTGCACCCGATGGCGGCAGCAAGGACGTTTTCGTTCACATCTCTGCTGTTGAGCGTTCAGGCCTCACTGGTCTTGCTGACAACCAAAAAGTAACATTCGACATCGAAAGCGGCCGTGATGGCCGTGAGAGCGCGATCAACATCGCCCTCGCGTAAGTCATTGTACTAATAATGGAAAAGGCGCCCATCCAATCGGATGTAGCGCCTTTTTTATGTCTAGACCTAACCGCCCTGTTTTTAATTTAAAACTTGGCTCCAAAACATGTAGCACGGCGTGATGAACGCGAAAGCGATACAGAATTTAGCTGAAAGACCGCCCGCCCAATCCAACAAAGGTGTGCCCCCATCAGGTGTCTGATTTGCGCGCATATCTGCGACTGTCGCACTTGGACGGTACACGCGGTTATGCGCCTGAAGGCTTTCCATAGCCTGTGCATAGACGCGGGCTTGGCGGGTTTGTTCATCGATATTGTGCATAGAATTCATGTTGCGGCTCCTCCGGTGTTGATCCGTAACATGGAACGATTTTTCCACCCGCCAAGACCCAAACCGCAAAAAAGGCTGCCAGCCGCATGACAACAGGCCTTCAAGTCGTTCAACTGTCAGAAAATCAGTCTTCCAGAACGAAAGTAACTTTCAAAACAACACGGTATTCATCGATTTTACCGTCTGAAACAGTTACTTTTTGATCTTGCACCCACGCGCCCGTCACATTCTTCAGCGTTTTGGCTGCACGCTCAACGCCGGTTTCTATTGCATCATCAAATGACTTTTTCGAACTTGCGATGACTTCGGTCACTCTTGCAACACTCATACTCGTTACTCCTTATTTACAATACTCAAAAAGCCTATGCGCCTAAGGCTTGCCCGTCTAGTCGCCATCGATCAGCGCCGCCACCGACGGCCCGACAACCTTTACGATTTGCGCAACACCCTCTGCGTTAGGATGGATCGCGTCAGCCTGCATGAACGGCAGCACATCCCCCTCAAACGCCGTGAAAAAGCCAGGGTGATAATCCGCACCGAAACGCGCTGCGATATCTTCGAAAATTGGATCAAACGCCGCCTTATAATCAGGCCCGTAATTTAATGGCGCCTCAATCCCCACCACCAACACAGCCGCACCCGAATTTGCAGCCTGCTGGACGATGGTTTCCATATTCTGCCGCACGACACTTGGATCAATTCCGCGCAGCATGTCGTTGCCGCCAAGGGCAATCACAATGGCATCAACCTGCTCGCTCAACGTCCAAGCGATGCGCGCCGCACCACCTTGGGTCGTGTCACCAGAGACGCCCGCATTCACAAGCGTCACCTCGGTCCCGTTTGCCTGCAACCAGCTCTCTAATTGTGGCACAAGGCCCTGCTCGGCAGGCAACCCATACCCTTGAACAAGGCTGTCACCAAAGATCACCACGGTACTTTCGGCACGCGCAGCACCGTGCCCCATGCCAAGGCCCAGACCTAAGATCGCAACAATTGTCATCATCAGGTTGCGCACCAGCAATACCGCCCCATATCCAGTTGTGATCCCCATGAAAGGCCCCTCAATGTCTAACCCGATCCTGTCCCTCAAAGATGTGCACCTTTCGCTAAATGGCAATGCGGGGATGGTGGATATCTTGCACGGCATCAGTCTTAACGTGACAAAGGGCGAGACATTGGCGCTGATCGGCCCATCAGGTTCGGGAAAATCATCACTTCTCATGGTAATGGGCGGGCTCGAGCAAGCAACTGGCGGCACGATCAGCGCAGTTAACCAAGACCTCACCAATTTGGACGAAGACGCACTTGCCGCGTTTCGACGGCACCACATGGGCGTAGTGTTTCAGTCTTTTCACCTTCTCCCGACCATGACGGCGCTTGAAAACGTGGCCATTCCGCTTGAATTAGCTGGTGCAAGCGATGCCTTTGACCGCGCCCAAACGGAGCTGGAAGCTGTCGGCCTTGGGGCACGGGCGGATCATTATCCCAATCAGATGTCGGGGGGCGAGCAACAGCGCGTGGCCCTTGCACGTGCCCTTGCGCCGCGTCCGGAAATTTTGCTGGCGGACGAGCCGACGGGCAATCTTGATGGCACCAACGGTGAGGCCGTCATGGACCTTCTATTTGATTTGCGCGACCGTCACGGTGCGACCCTCATCATGGTCACCCATTCGCCTGAATTGGCCAACCGCTGTGACCGCGTGATCCGATTGCGTGACGGACGGTTGGACCAATGAAAACTGCATGGATTTTTGCAACACGTGAACTGCGCAGTGGCCTGCGCGGCTTTGGTATCTTTCTGGCCTGTCTTGCGCTCGGCATCGCCGCAATTGCCGCCGTGGGCAGCACCCGCACAGCCATCCTCAAAGGCTTAGAACGGGACGGGGCAGCACTGCTTGGGGGCGACGCAGAACTGCAATTCACCTACCGCTTCGCCACAGAAGACGAACGTGCATGGATGCAAAGCCAAGCCATTCAAGTGTCTGAGATTACTGATTTTAGATCTATGATTGTGGTGCCATCGGTGAGCGATGCGCCACCAGAGCGTGCGTTGACTCAAGTCAAATCAGTCGATGCAGCCTACCCCCTTGTGGGCGAGGTTAAGTTATCCCCTGAGATGCCGCTTAATCAGGCAATTGCCGCAAATGGTGCGGTGATGGAGCGTGTCTTGGCCGATCGCCTTGGGCTTTCGATCGGTGACAGCTTCAACATTGGTACCGGCACATTCCGCCTTTCAGCTATTTTGCAACGTGAGCCTGACAGTGCCGGCGGTGGTTTCGGCTTGGGCCCGCGTACGTTGGTGCGCACCGAAAGTCTGGCAAATGCTGGCCTGCTCCAAACCGGCACTTTGTTCGACACGAAATACCGCATGCTGTTGCCAGAAGGCACCGAACTTGCGGCCCTTGAGCGTGACGCAGAACAACGCTTTGCTAATTCAGGGCTACGCTGGACTGATGCCCGCAACGGCGCGCCAGGTGTTCAGCAGTTCGTTGACCGGCTTGGTGCCTTTTTGGTGCTTGTCGGGCTATCTGGTTTGGCGGTCGGGGGCGTTGGTGTCAGCGCAGCGGTGCGCAGCTACCTCGAGCGGAAAACATCCGTTATCGCGACGCTCAAAACATTGGGCGCATCACGTTCAACCATCTTTGCCACTTACGCCATTCAAATCAGCCTGTTAACGATCTTGAGCATCGCTATCGGGCTTGTGCTTGGCGCCGCACTTCCACTGGCCCTCGCGCCCATTATTGAAGCCCGCCTGCCGGTTCCCGCCGAGTTTTCAGTTCACCCCAAACCACTCATCGAAGCTGCTATTTATGGCGCATTTGCCGCTGCAATCTTCACGCTTTGGCCTCTTGCGCGCACGGAAAATATTCGCGCAGCCACGCTGTTTCGGGACGCATTAGGGCACGACAACGCACTGCCACGCAAAAGATACCTGTTTCTGACTGCGGGGTTGGTCGCCGCGTTGGTGCTTAGCGCCATCGCATTTTCAGGCACGGCGTTCCTAACCCTTTGGACCGCGGGGGGCATTATCGCTGTACTGGGTGTGCTTGCGTTAGCCGCGCGCGGACTGCGAGCGTTGGCGGCAGCCGCAACCAAAATGCACGCGTTGCGCGGGCGGCCTGCCTTGCGTCTTGCGCTTGGTGCCATCGGCGGGCCACGTGAACAGGCAAGCTCAGCTATTTTGTCACTGGGTCTTGGCCTTTCCGTGCTTGCCGCCGTTGGTCAAATTGACGGCAACCTGCGCGGCGCAATCGCGCAAGATTTGCCAGACGTCGCCCCCAGCTATTTCTTTGTCGATATTCAGTCTGACCAACTTAACGGCTTTAACGCGCGGCTGGCGGGTGACCCTGCGGTGTCTCGGGTGGATACTGCGCCAATGTTGCGTGGCGTCATCAGCAAGATAAATGACCGCCCCGCAAAAGAGGTCGCAGGTGATCATTGGGTATTACAAGGTGACCGCGGCGTCACATACGCACAAACTGCGCCAATGTTGCGCGGCGTCATCAGCAAGATAAATGACCGCCCCGCAAAAGAGGTCGCAGGTGATCATTGGGTATTACAAGGTGACCGCGGCGTCACATACGCACAAACAGCTGCAGACGGGGTGACAATCACGCAAGGCAGTTGGTGGCCCGCAGATTATACCGGCGCACCGCAAATTAGCTTTGCCGCCGAAGAAGCCGAAGAGATGGGTCTTGTCCTTGGGGATACGATGACGATCAACATCCTGGGGCGTGATATCACAGGCACGATCACATCGTTTCGGGAGGTGGACTTTTCGACCGCAGGGATTGGCTTCATCCTGACCATGAACCCTGCTGCACTGCAGGGCGCACCGCACAGCCACATCGCAACAGTTTACGCCACACCCGAGGCTGAGGCCGAAATTTTGCGTGACCTCGCGGGAACATTCCCCAACATCACCGCGATCAGGGTCGCCGACGCAATTGCACGTGTGGGCGAGCTTTTGGCAAGCCTCGCTGCGGCCACATCCCTAGGGGCATCAGCCACATTGATTACAGGTTTTTTGGTCTTGATCGGAGCCGCAGCAGCAGGTGTTGATGCGCGCACGTTTGAGGCAGCAGTCCTCAAAACCCTCGGCGCATCAAAAGGCGTTATCCTGCAAAGTTTTGCGTTGCGTGCAGGGCTTCTGGGTGCGGCCGCGGGCACAATCGCGCTGGTTGCAGGGCTGACTTTTGCATGGGCCGTCAGCACATTTGTGATGGAAACCAGCTTTGCGATTGTCTGGGGTAATGCGTTGGCCATTATCATCGGCGGCGTTGCAGCCACGATGCTGGCCTTCCTAGGCTATGCTTGGGGGCCGCTGAAGGCACGCCCCGCAGGCATCCTGCGCAGAGGAAATTAGGGACAAAGGTGCGGGGCGGTCTTACGCCCCGCTATACCTGCTTTAGGATTTCGCGCGGATGACTTGCAACAGGGGCAAAAGCGCAGACATGTCAGGGCCGTGCTGCATGCCGGTTAGCGCTTTGCGCAATGGCATAAACAACCCGCGACCCTTCCGGCCAGTTTCGGCTTTTACAGCTGATGTCCACTGACCCCATGTCTCAGCGTCAAATGGAGCATCTGGCAACAACGCCATCGCTTGGGCAACAAACTCAGCATCTTCGTCGTCAATAACAGGGTCTGCACCCTCGGAACAAAGCGTCCACCACTGGGCCAAATCTGCCTTTACGGTGATATTATCCTTCGCAACAGCCCAGAACTGCGCCTGAAGCTCTGCCGGCACACCCAACCCGTTCAGATCATGCGTCACGGCGTCAGCAGGCAGGCCTTGCAGCACATTCGCAGTCAGCGGAAACAGATCATTCTCATCAAATTTCGTGGGTGCAGAGCCAAACTTGGTGATGTCAAAGCCGTCAACCAATTCATCAATTGAGCCGCGCAGCTCAACCGGATCGGACGACCCGATGCGCGCCAAAAGCGACAACAACGCCATTGGTTCAACACCGCGTTCACGAAGATCGCGCAGCGCAAGTGTACCAAGACGCTTCGAAAGCGCCTCGCCCTGCGGTCCGGTCAAAAGAGAGTGGTGCGCAAAAGTGGGAACAGTGCCACCGATTGCTTCGATCATCTGGATTTGCGTCGCAGTGTTGGTCACGTGATCTGAGCCGCGCACAACATGGGTCACGCCCATGTCGGTGTCGTCAACAACCGACGCCAAAGTGTAAAGCACCTGACCGTCACCGCGGATCAGAACCGGATCACTGACGGATGCCGCATCAATGCTGATGTCGCCCAAGATACCATCGGTCCACTCAATTCGCGACTGGTCGAGCAAAAAGCGCCAGTGGCCAGCACGCTCAGCGCGCAACGCGTCTTTCTCAGCGTCACTCAACGAAAGACCCGCACGGTCATAAACCGGTGGTTTGCCCATGTTGAGTTGCTTTTTACGCTTCAAATCAAGTTCGGTAGGCGTTTCGAAACACTCGTAAAACCGGCCAATGCCGCGCAGCTTGTCTGCTTCAGCCGCATAGCGGTCAAGGCGGTCTGACTGACGCTCCATCCGGTCCCATGTGATGCCAAGCCATTCCAGATCTTGCTGAATCGCATCCACATACTCTTGCTTTGAGCGTTCTGGATCAGTGTCATCAATCCGCAGAATGAAAGAGCCATTGTTCTTGCGCGCAATCAGATAATTAAAAAGCGCAGTGCGCAGGTTACCAATATGCAAAAAGCCAGTGGGCGACGGGGCAAAACGAGTCGTGGTCATCGGAAATTCTCCTGTTCGCGCGGGATGTCTCACACCCTTGGGCGCTTGTCTAGTTTTCGCCATGCCACGGCACCAAGCAAAGCTATCAATAGCGCCCCAGTTGCCCAAGGTGCGCCGCGACACCCCTCTGAATAAAGCTGCCCTGCGAAGGTGGCACTTGCAAAGAGCGTCTCAACTTCACCTAGCAAAGCAAAAGACACCACCACCAACGCAGCATACCGCACCAAAGGTGTCGGCCATAGAAGCGACAGCACAGCAAGAACCAATGCGGCGACACCCACGGGATGCGTTGCGAAATACCCCACTTCGGCCAGCGCACCAACGGCCCCGTCTGTCGGGGTCCAATCAGGCCTTAAGCGGGGGCACAGCGCATCAGCTACCATCGCGCCAACGGTTCACAATCGGATAGCGGCGATCAAGCCAAAACGCTTTTTGGCTCAGCCTTGGTCCCGGCGCAGCCTGAAAGCGTTTATACTCACTGATATAAACCAAATGCTCGACGCGCTTGACCACATCGCGGTCAAAGCCCGCAGCGACACATTCAGCAACCGACCGCTCCTCATCGATGAGCATTTCAAGGATCGCATCAAGAACTTCATACTCGGGCAAGCTGTCGCTGTCTTTTTGATCCGGACGCAACTCTGCTGTCGGCGGCTTGTCGATCACACGCGGCGGAATAACAGTACCTTCAGGGGCCATCATCCAAGGGCGGTGGTTGGCATTGCGCCAACAGCAAGTCTCAAACACGCGGGTTTTGTACATATCTTTGATGGGGTTATAACCACCCGACATATCACCATAGATGGTCGCATAGCCGACGGCGACTTCGGATTTGTTGCCCGTTGTCAAAAGCATCTCGCCAAATTTGTTTGACTGGGCCATCAACAAAAGCCCCCGCAAGCGCGACTGAATATTTTCTTCGGTCAGTCCCTCATCAAGTCCTGCAAAAAGCGGTGCAAGGGCTTCGGTCACTGCGGCGCGCGGGCCTGCGATGCTGACCTCATCGAGCTTACATCCAAGCAGGTTTGCAACTTCACCGGCGTCATCAAGGCTTTCGCGGCTGGTATATTCTGACGGCAACATCACGCAACGCACGTTCTCAGGGCCAAGCGCATCCGCCGCGATGGTCGCCACAATCGCACTATCAATGCCGCCTGACAAACCAAGCAGCACTTTGGAAAATCCGGTTTTGCCCATATAGTCCCGCAGACCCTCAACCATGGCGCGGTAATCTTGTTCCTCTGTGCACGGTTGCGCGGTTATCTCACCGTCTACAGCACGCCACCCATCTGCGGTGCGCGTGAAATCAATGTGACTAAGCGCTTGATCAAAAAGGGGCATCTGAAGGGCAAGTGCGCCGCCTTTGTTCAACACAAATGAGCCACCATCAAAGATCTGATCGTCCTGTCCACCAACCATATTGAGGTACACCAGCGGCAAACCTGTCTCAACAACACGGGCCACCATGTGGCTCATCCGGACATCAAACTTACCGCGAAAATAGGGCGAACCGTTCGGAACAAACAGCATCTCGGCGCCGCTTTCTTCCATCGCCTCAGCCACATCTTCGTGCCACGCATCTTCGCAAATCGGAAAGCCGATACGAACACCGCGCACAGACGTAGGCCCCTGAAGCGGCGCAGATGCGTAGTGGCGGACCTCGTCAAAGACGTTGAAGTTTGGCAGTTCATGCTTGTGACCAACGGATGTGATCTCGCCGCCATCCAGCAGATAGTACGCGTTAAACAACTGACCGGCTTTGCTTTGTGGCCCGCCAACTGCCATCGCTGGTCCGTGTTTAACGCGCGCGGCCAACGCCTCGATCTGGGCCATCGCATCACGCACGAACTGCGGCTTTAGAACCAAATCCTGCACCTGATAACCGGTGATAAACATCTCGGGCAACATGATCAGGTCTGCACCTGCCTCACGCGCTTCTTGCCACGCATCAAAGGCAAGCTGCGCATTGCCCGCCAAATCCCCAACCGTTGGGTTTAGCTGCGCCATTGTCAGCCGAAAGTTATCCTCGGCGCGTGTACGCGACCCTTTTTGACCGACCAGATCAGACATTGCCGTCCCTTTTTCGAAAACCACGCTTTGCTTTAGCAGATGTAGCCCCAAGCGAAAGGGCTGCCAATTTGCGATGCGCAAAAGTCGTTGTTCATTGCTCGTTGCTGATTTAGGCTTTCGCCAAGGGGCATCAATGGCCCTGCCTAGACTTTCGGGGGAACTACCGTGCAGCGCAATACCGCATCCGTCCTTGCGGCCCTTTTGGCCGCCACCTCTTTGGCCGCAGCACCAGTGGCTGCACAAAGCACACAGACAAAGCAGTATGAAAATGGCGGTGTCTACGAGGGGACATTTAAAGACGGCAAGCAGCATGGCATGGGCCGCTACACTTTGCCTAACGGATATGAGTACGAAGGCGAGTGGGTCAACGGCACGATCAGCGGCCAAGGTACAGCACGCTTTCCCAACGGCTCGCTTTATGTGGGTGAGTTTCAGAACGGCCAACCCAGCGGTTTTGGCAAGATCACTTTCACCGATGGCGGCACTTATGAGGGGGATTGGGCAGCAGGTATGATGACCGGCACTGGCCTCATTCTATACGATGGCGGTGTCGTGTATGAAGGCGGTGTCACAAACGGGCGGCACGACGGCATCGGCAAGATGCAAGACCCCTCCGGCTACATCTATGAAGGCGAATGGGTCGACGGGATCAAATCCGGCTCTGCCAAAATCACCTACCCCGATGGTTCTGTGTTCGAAGGCGAGATGGCAGATGATAAGCGCGCTGGCCCCGGGACGCTCAAGACCGCAGATGGGCTTGTGTTTGAGGGCACATGGGTCAACGACCAGATGGAAGGCGACGGCAAGCTGACCCAAATCAACGGTGACGTCTACGAAGGCACTTTCGTGGCCGGCCAGCGTCAGGGGCAAGGCACCGTAACGTACGCAAACGGCGATATCTACGTGGGCGCGTTCAACAATGATGCACGCCACGGCCAAGGCACATTCACAAGCACGGACGGCTACAAATACGTGGGCAACTGGACCCGCGGCGAGATTGATGGCGAAGGTGTGGTGACCTATCCCGATGGCTCTGTTTACACAGGCTCATTCGTGGGTGGTCTGGCCGAAGGCACCGGCGAAATCATCTACGCAGATGGCAACACCTATTCGGGTGAGTGGGACGCAGGCGTTATTTCTGGCGAAGGGCGTGCCACCTACACCAATGGTTTGATTTACGAAGGCGGGTTCAAAAACGCGCGCAACCATGGCCAAGGCGTGATGACGTACCCTGATGGCTACCGCTATGAAGGCGCGTGGGAAAACGGGCAACGCAACGGGCAAGGTACCGCAACCTACGCAGACGGCACTGTCTATGTGGGCACGTTCAGCGCAGGGCAGCGGTCAGGCACAGGCAAAATCACCATGCCTGATGGTTTTATCTATGAGGGTGAATGGACCCGCGGCGAAATTAGCGGTCAGGGCAAGGCCACTTACGCAAACGGCGACATCTATGAAGGTCTGTTTGTTCAAGGCAAACGCCAAGGCGCGGGCACAATGACCTACGCCACAGGCGAAACAGCAAGCGGTGAGTGGGACAATGGCGCACTGCGCGAAGAGACAGCCTCAATCGAAGCCGCTGACGATACAGCTACAACAGAAGCTGAGGCGCAAGCGGACCAATAGGTCGCTCGCGCATCGGTCTTTAGGCGGCCAGTCCGCGCCCCTTAAGAAGGGCTTGCACACCAGGCAATCTGCCGCGGAAGGCAATATACAAGTCTTTCGGATCAACACTGCCGCCTTTTGATAAGATGTGCTGCTCAAGAGCCTTGGCCGTTTTGGCATCAAATGCGCTTCCCGCATCTTCAAAGGCTTCAAACGCATCAGCGTCCATAACCTCGGACCACATGTAACTATAGTAGCTGGCCGCGTAGTAGCCGCCTGAAAACACATGGGCGAAATGCGGCGTGGCATGGCGCATACGGATTGCGGCGGGCATCCCGATCCGGTCAAGCGTCTCCGCTTGGGCCTGCATCGCATCAGCAGGTGGTGGACCGTCGTGGAAATCCAGATCAACCAACGCTGAGGCAACGTATTCAACCGTTTGGAACCCCATATTGTAGGTCGATGCCCCAAGAAGCCGTTCCCGCAAGTCTGCAGGCATCGCCGCACCCGTAATGGCGTGGGTAGCGAATGTCTCAAAGACTTCGGGCACCTCCATCCAGTGCTCGTAGAGCTGGCTGGGTAGTTCCACAAAATCGCGCGGCACTGATGTGCCACTTACCATTTCGTACGTCACATCTGACAGCATCTGATGGAGCGCATGTCCAAATTCATGAAACAACGTGCGCGCGTCATCATAAGACAAAAGTGCAGGTCCACCGGAAGGCTTGGCAAAGTTACACACGTTTAACACAACTGGGCGGACTTCTTTATCCATCCGGTTTTGCGCCCGCATCGCAGAGCACCACGCACCAGAACGCTTTGACCCGCGCGCGAAATAATCCCCCACGAACACCGCGATATGCTCACCGTTGCGCGTCACATTCCACGCACGACAGTCTTCATGATACAAATCCAGCTCGACAGGCTCAAAAGACAGACCGAACAGCCGGGATGCGCAAGAAAATGCAGCCTCGATCATACGGTCAAGTTGCAGGTAGGGCTTCAATTCAGCCTCATCCAAATCATGCTCTGCCTTGCGACGAGCCTCTGCATAATAATGCCAGTCCCACGGCTGAATGGGCCCTGCGTGACCATCTGCAATAAGCATCTGTTCAAGAACAATCGCATCTGCGTCCGCCGCCGCCTTTGCAGGGGCCCACACATCCATCAACAACGAACGAACTGCATCAGCATCCCCCGCCATTTCAACTTCCAGTTTGTAGGCCGCATAGTCTTTATAGCCCAACAGTTGTGCCAGTTCATGGCGCAACGAAAGCATCTCATTTGCCAGTGCGCGGTTATCGGTTTCGCCCCCATTAGCACCGCGCGCCACGTAAGCTTCATAAGCCGCTTTGCGCAAATCACGGTTCGGACAAAACTGCAAAAACGGTGTGATGATTGAGCGGGCAAGGGTGACAACGGGGCCGTCTACGCCTTTTTCCTGTCCCGCTGCGCGCATTGCATCGACGGCAAACTCCGGCAGGCCGTTCAGATCAGCTTGGGTAAGCTCCATAAACCAAGTCCGCTCATCAGACAGAAGGTTCTGACCAAACGCGGTTCCAAGGCTGGCAAGGCGTGATTTGATCTTTGCGTAGCGCGCACGATCGTCCCCCTCCAAGAGCGCCCCTGCCCGCACATAGTTTTTGTAGCTCAGCTCCAAAACGCGGGCTTGTTCGGCGGTTAAATCTAAATTGGCACGCTGATCCCAAAGCGCTTGGTACCGCGCAAACAGGTCCGCGTTCAAAGAAATCTCAGAACTGTAATCTGCCAAAGCAGGCGAGAAATCGCGGCTCAACGCCTCTCGGGTATCGTTAGAGACAGCACCAGAAATCGTGTAGAAAATTGATAAGACCTTATCGAGATCTTCTCCCGCGCGGGCCATCGCCTCAATCGTGTTTTCAAATGTGGCAGGTGCGGGGTCAGCTGCAATTGCTGCCACATCCGCACGCGCCTCGGCCAATGCCGCCTCGAAAGCCGGCGCAAACATGTCATCGCGCACCTTCGAGAAAGCCGGCATGTCAAAAGGTTCGGTCCATGTGGTCAATGCGGTCATAATATCTCTCCGGTAAACTACGCTTTAGTTTTATGTAGGCACGCAAGCGACCCGATGTAAGCCGCTACGTCGCGCTGCCGCACACGGTACAGTTCTTATTGCGTGTAATTTTGATGTGGCGCGTTTGCGCATAAAGCGCATCATAGATCAGCATTGATCCCGACAACCCCTCGCCCGCGCCAGTTATCTCTTTCACCGCTTCAACAGCCATCATCGCCCCGATAACGCCGGGCAAAGGCCCCGCCACGCCAGCTTCTGCACAGCTTGGCGCAAGCTTGCTGTCAGGTGCTTTAGGAAACACGCAAGCGTAGCACGGCCCACCCTGAACATACGTGCTGATCTGCCCCTCCCATTGGGTCAGCGCTGCAACAATCAACGGCTTACCAAGCTTCTGGCAGGTCTCGTTCACTAAATAACGGGTCTCAAAATTGTCGCTGCCATCAAGTACCAGATCATAGTCCGCGATTAAGTCCGCTGCCATATCAGCAGTCAGGCGGCGGTTATACGGGCGCACCGTGACAAAAGGGTTTTGTGCCTTTAAGCGCGCCTCAGCACTGAACACTTTGGGCATGCCGATTGCCGCATCATTGTGTATGATTTGGCGCTGTAGGTTGGTGTTTTCGACACTATCATCATCAATAATTCCAAGCGTACCAACGCCCGCAGCACCCAGATACATCAAAGCAGGCGCCCCAAGGCCGCCAGCCCCAATCACCAAAACTTTCGCCTCTTTTAGGGACTTCTGACCAACGCCACCGATCTCTCGCAACACGATGTGACGTGCGGCGCGTTCCAACTCTACGTCCGCAAATAACTGACCGGTTTGAGGAACCTCAAAACTGACGGGATTTGTGCGCGCTCTGATCCACAACAAACCACGGCGGTAAGCCAGAACAAGCCCCACGAAAGCCGCCAGCAATATCCAAAGCCGCGCATCCCCACCGGTGCCCTCGCGCAGCGGGTGACCATTTGGCAAAATGATGTGCACCGCCAAAACTGCAACAAACAACAAACCGATCATGATCCAGCGTGCTTGTTTCGGCGTTTGGGTGATCATGCCGAACACCCACAAAAACGCGGCCATTGAAAAGACAACTAACATCAGCTGCGCCCCGTCGAACCAAAGCCACCGCTACCACGCGCCGTTTGCCCAAGTGCGCTTACCACTCTGAATTCACCCTGAACAACTGGCGCCACAACCATTTGCGCGATGCGATCAGCGTGACTAATCACAAAAGGCTCAGACGATGTGTTCAGAACGATGACCCCTACTTCACCACGGTAATCCGCATCAATGGTACCGGGACTGTTTAGTAGCGTAATCCCATGCTTAAGCGCCAAACCACTGCGCGGCCGGATCTGCACCTCAAAACCCGCAGGAATTGCCATGCACAGCCCTGTCGGAACAAGCGCGCGCGCCCCAGGCTCAAGCACCACTGCACCGCGGTCTGGCAAATTGGCGCGCAGGTCAGCACCGGCTGCCAACGTCGTCTCATACGCCGGCAACCCAAGCGACGTATCCGCCCCCTCTGCCCACATCATCTCGATCATCGGTTGGCTCATCACGAATGGCCTCTCATCTTCTTTTGTTCAAAATATCCCAGAGCGCGAGACAGCGTCTCGCACCCGCGTCCAACCACTTAGCGCAGTTTTGGCGGATTTGCAGGGTCCATCCCGGGTGCTTTTGGCGCCTCAGGCATCAACAACTCTGGAAGATCAAAGTGCAACCCCGCGGCCAAAAGCGCAGACACACTTGGATCGCGGGAGGCAAGAAACGCCACATCCAAGACACCCGCCTCAAGCCCCGAGAACGTCAGCGCTTCACCAACAGCGCGCGCCAGCGCATTCTCAGCACCCGCCGCCACATCAATAAATGCCAGCATATGCCCACGCGATCCGTCATCATAAGCAACACCGACCAACACAGCCTTTTGCGCAAGCCCCGTGGCAGTTGCCAGCTTCGCATCAAGTGCCGCGATTAAATCTTCTGGCAGACCCTTGGGCGGTGTAATCTCTTTCGGGGTCGCAGTGACTTCTGTTGGTAGATTTCCAAGTGTCGCATGCAACCACTCAACCGCATCGTTTGGGATCAATATTTCGGACGACTGCCCCAGATTGACACCCATCCCAATGCCTTGTCCGCTTAACATCGCAGCCAATACGCGTCCCGACACAGCAACATAAGGCACAGGCCTTTCCGCAAATGCAGTCAGCCGTTCAATGCGGTCAAATACCAATACGAACTGCCCGCCCTCAACATCGAACACGTCTGGCTCAACGTCTTCACCGTCTGCCTCTTGAAGCAACAGCATAAACAACTCTGCATCCGCTAACCGCTCATAAAACCGCAAACGCGCCGCATCAGAGGCATCCATATTTTCAAAAGCGATATCAACGGGCGTCTTGGACATGGGGGCCTCATGTTTGGAAGGTATAGCTCGGTCATCGGGGTAGTGATTTCACCACGATCAAACAAGGTGAAAGATGCGCGCAGGTAAGTTATTTCTAAATTTATCGAAATAACGCTTGCTATTATTTCGAATTTCTTCGAAATGTAGGATATGAAACATGAAAGCGCACTGCACCCCGCCGCCTCCACTGGTCTCAGCCTAACAGTAGCTGCATCTACGTTTGCCGCGTTAGGCAGCGAACAACGCTTGGGTGTGCTCCGTGTTCTGGTGCAAGCCGGACCAAAAGGGCTCAGCATCGGAGAGCTGGCAGAGCGGTCGGACGTCTCGGGCTCAACACTCACACATCACATGAAAATTCTTGCAGCAGCGGGTCTAATCCAACAGCAAAAACACGGGCGTTCAATTATTTCGGTTGGGGCCGCCTACGACGATATAGAGGCGCTCTGCGGATTTTTGATGGCCAATTGCTGTGCCTGTGGTCCCGCATGTCAGTGTGGTCCAGATTGCAAATGTAGCGATGGCGAATGCTGTTCCGACATCCAAGCCCAAGCAGCACCAAACAATACAAAGGCTACATCATGAGCGACGCATCCCAAACACGGTCGAGCGCGATCAAACCTGCAACACTTTGGCGCGGGGCGGACAAAGCAATTCTTGTCACTTTGGCAGCACTTGCAGTTCTTGCCTTCTTCGACCTGAACGCCCTTGGCCCCGTAATCGCCAGCGGTTTTGGCAGCTTGGCACACACAGCGCCATTTATCTTATTTGCAATCTTTTCGGTGGCTTACCTCAAGGCCACTGGCGCCGAAGGGCTGGTGGCCAAAGCCTTCACCGGCCCACCGGTCCGCATGATTATATTCGCCGCAATTGTCGGGGGGGTGGCGCCTTTTTGTTCGTGCGAGGTCATTCCGTTTGTTTCCGCGCTTTTGGCGCTTGGGGCACCCCTTGGGGCGGTCATGGCACTGTGGCTAGCGTCGCCATTGATGGACCCTGCCCAATTCGCAATCACCGGATCCGCCCTTGGATTTGACTTTGCAATCGCAAAAACCGTGGCGGCAATCAGTGTCGGCATCGGCGGCGGTCTGGTCACGCAGCTGCTGTCTGGCACTGCCGTCTTCAGTGACCCACTGAAAATTGCGCCTGTAAAGTCTTGCTGCTCAAAATCATCTGGTCCTTCGGGGTTTGATCAAAAGCCGCTATGGAAATTCTGGGGCGAAGCTGACCGCACTGCTACTTTCCGTGAAACCACCCTCACTAACGGCGCGTTTTTGTTCAAATGGCTGCTCATCGCGTATATTTTTGAGGCTATGATGACGCGCTATGTTCCGGCCGAATTTGTCGCGGGCTTTTTGGGCGGTGAAGGCGTGCAGCCAGTCATTCTTGGTGCAATCCTGGGCGGTCCTGCCTATCTCAACGGCTACGCAGCGGTCCCACTTGTTGCAGGCTTGGTGGATCAAGGCATGTCACAAGGGGCAGCGCTGTCATTTATGATGGCCGGTGGCGTAAGCTGTATCCCCGCAGCGATTGCAGTCTACGCGCTCGTTAAACGCAAAGTTTTCGCAGCATATCTTGGACTGGCATTCGTCGGTTCCGTCAGCGCAGGGTTGGTCTGGCAGGCGATCGCCTGACGCAATGGGCGTTGAACCGTTGAACCAGTTGGCGTAGGCAGCTGGCACAATAATACGGGAAGACACCATGTACCGCGTCTGGAATTTCGTCACCAACTACTCGCTTTTGCTCATTGCCGGAGCATTGATCGCGCTGATTTGGGCAAACACTAACGCCGAAAGCTACCACCATTTCGTAGAGTTCACTATTTGGGATCATGCGCCGATCGGGCACCTTCATGATGGGCATCGCACCCTCACCCTACACTATCTGGTGAACGATATTTTGATGGCGCTGTTCTTTGCAATCGCCGCAAAAGAGGTCTGGGAGGCCGTGATCCTCAAAGAAGGCTCGCTGCGTGGCAAGAAAGCGGCAACACCTTTGTTTGCCACACTCGGCGGCATGGTCGGCCCGATTTCTGTGTACCTTGGGTTGGCGTTTTTGCTTGGTGAAGACAAGTTCAGCGCAGTCGCTAACGGGTGGGCAATTCCAACGGCAACAGACATCGCATTCAGCTACCTTGTTGGACGCCTTGTGTTTGGCGCAGGCCACCCTGCGGTACGCTTTTTGTTGTTGCTGGCAATCGCAGATGATGCTGCGGGCCTCATCATTTTGGCGATTTTCTACCCATCGGGCGAATTGGCTCCGGTTTGGCTGCTGGCCTCATTTGGCGCTGCCATCGGTGTATTTCTCTTGGCCAACTGGCTGCCGCGCAAAATGGACAGAGGAAACCAAATGCGCCCTGTCAGCACATGGGTACGCACCAAGCTGCATTTCGTGCCCTATGCCATTGCTGCCTGCATCAGCTGGTACGGCTTCATGCGTTCGGGCCTTCACCCCGCATTGGGCCTTTTGCCGATCGTGCCAACCATTCCGCACGCTGACCGCGCTTTTGGTATTTTCAGCGAGGCCGAACAGTATTTGACAGACTTGCTCAACAAGATCGAGCACGCATTGAAGCACCCCGTTGAGATCATCTTGTTCTTCTTTGGTCTGCTGAATGCCGGTGTTGAGTTCAGCTCTATTGGCGATGCTACATGGCTTGTTCTTGCGGGTCTGCTGATCGGTAAGCCTGTTGGTATCTTTATCTTCGGATGGATCGCAGCACGCCCTCTGGGCCTTGGGCTGCCCCAAGGGATGCGTCTTGTTGATCTGATCGTGATTGGTTTTGTAGCGGCTATCGGCTTTACGGTTTCGCTTTTTGTGGCCTCTGTGGCCTTTGATGCAGGGCCCGTTCAAGACGCTGCGAAAATGGGGGCACTGTTTAGCTTCTTTGCTGCTGTGGCGTCATTCATCGCAGGTAAATTGTTGCGGGTTGAGAAACAGCAAGCCTAACCGGACCACCAGCGGATTTTCGCAAAATTTGAAGGGCTCCAGTCACCGCTGGGGCCTTTTTTCGTTTAACCAGTCCGCCCGAAACGTGGCAATTGTTTTCAAAAACAGACATAATAATGCCCAATTGCGTTCCTATTAACTGGCGGAAGAAACCCGCTTTGTACCGTTACCGAGCGCGAGGTGTAGTGTCAGGAACCGGAGCCAATGCTCGAGTTTGAAAATGTCAGCAAATCATTCTGGACGGGGACACAGCGTAAAGTGATCCTGGATCGGGTAAGCTTTCGGGTCGAGCTTGGTAAATCCTTGGGTATCCTTGCGCCTAATGGCACCGGCAAGACCACCCTGATCAACATGATGGCGGGGCTCGAAAAACCAGATGAGGGCGAGATCAGACGCAGTTGCCGCATCTCTTTTCCATTGGGCTTTATGGGCGGCGTGACCAACAGACACACGGCCATGGACAACTCACGGTATATCGCACGGCTTTACGGGCTGGACCCCGATTATGTCGAAGCATTCTGCCGCTGGATGTGTGACATCGACGAGTATTTCGACATGCCTGTAGGCACCTTTTCGTCAGGCATGCGTGCGCGTTTTACTTTTGCGCTAATGCTTGCGCTCGATTTTGATGTCTACCTCATCGATGAGGGAATGCCCTCAACCACGGATGTGAACTTTAACCGCAAAGCCGCAGAAATCTTGAAAGAGCGGTTCAGGACAACGACCGTTATCATCGTGTCGCACCAAGCAGAGACTTTGGAAAAACACGCCAAACAAGCCGCCGTTTTGATGAACGGCCAATTGAATATGTTTGAAACCTTGGAAGAGGCTAAGCAACTTTATGACTACCAAACCCAAGGCGCAAAAGTTTAGGATCCGCCGCCCCGTTCAAGGTGCAACGCCCGCACCGGATCAGGCAGCGGCCGAAACGCCGACACCTCAAGGTACTACTCCGCTCAAGGCCGTTGAGGGGACGACACCTCAAGGCACTACTCCGCTCAAGGCCGTTGATGGGCCGCTTGATGCGATCCGCCAAGAGGGGCTGACCGGCCGTCAGCTGCGTATGGCGCGACGCGTGGCACAAAAACACGGGCTCGCACCCACATCCGATTTTGATGCAATCAGGTTGCTGCGCGAAAAGGGGATTGATCCGTTTCAACGGGCCAACACCCTTGATTTGGTCATGCCCGAGAGCAATACCAACGCAGGCGCCGCAACTTCAAACGTGGCCCAAAGTGGCAACACGGCCCGCGATGAAGAAGCGGTGCGCCAAGCCCTTGGGCGTATTCAATTGCCCCAAAACCACCCAAAACGGCAAAGCACAGCTACCCGCAACCGAGATGGCGTCGCCGGACGATCGCGCCCTCGAAATTAGGCGCATCCAACAAGACATCGCAAAACGCCGCCGTCGCAAACTACTGCTTTTGATCTCGCGACTAAGCGCCTTTGTCTTTTTGCCCACATTGATCGCGGGGTATTATTTCTATGTTCTCGCGACACCAATGTACGCCACCAAATCCGAGTTCCTAATCCAGCAAGCAGAGCCACCGGGCGCGTCCGGTGCCGCAAGCCTTTTCGGGGGCTCGCCCATCGCCACGTCCCAAGACAGCATCGCCGTACAAGGGTATCTACAATCGCCCGAGGCGATGCTCCGGCTTGATGAAGACCTTGGGTTTAAGGAGCATTTCTCACAAGAAAACATCGACACACTTAAGCGGCTTGCACCCGATACCACTAATTCTGCGGCCTATAAGCTGTACAAAAAGAAAGTGAAAATCGGCTATGATCCCACCGAAGGGATTGTGCGCATGGAGGTCATCGCAGCCGATCCTGAAACCAGTGCGCTGTTCGCAGAACGGCTCGTGGCCTATGCTGAGGAACGCGTCGACAATATCTCGCTGCGTGTGCGTGAAGACGCCATGAAAGGCGCACGTGAAAGCTATGAAGCCGCGGAAGCTGAACGGGTTGAGGCGCTATCTCGTGTGACGCGCCTGCAAGAAAGTCTTGGTGTTCTGGACCCTGCTGCGGCTAACGCGCTGTTGCAAAGCGAGATGCAACAACTGCAATCGCTGCTTTTGGAAAAAGAGCTCACGCTGGCCAGTCTGCTTGATAATCGCCGCCCCAACCAAGCCCGCGTCGATGGCACCCGCGCCGAAATCCGACGCCTTGAAGAAAAAATTGCTGACGTGCAGGCGCAAATGACATCCACGGGGGGCGATGCGAACAACCAAGCACGCAAGAATGCAGAGTTGCGCGCCGCTGAAGAAGACTACCAAACCCGCACGGCCCTGTTGCAACAATCACTGCAATCACTCGAAACGGCGCGGGTCGAGGCCGAACGGCAGGTCCGCTATCTGTCAATTGCCGTGGCCCCTGTTCCCCCGGACGAGGCGAGCTATCCGCGCAAGTTTGAGAACACCATTCTGGCATTCCTGATTTTTGCTGGTATCTATCTGATGATTTCGCTAACTGCGTCCATCCTCAGAGAACAGGTGACAAGCTAATGAAAACCGTAAACGTAGGGGCACTGTCCGTTTCTAACGACGCCCCCCTCACCTTGATTGCAGGGCCATGCCAACTTGAAAGTGCTGACCATGCGCAAATGATCGCGGGCACCCTTGCCGAAGCGTGCGCCACAGCGGGTGTGCAATATGTGTTCAAAGGAAGCTACGATAAAGCCAACCGCACGTCTTTAAATGCGCCTGCCCCGCTTGGGCTTGATAAAGGGCTGGCCGTTCTTGAGGGGGTTCGCAACGCAATCGGATGCCCCGTGATCACAGACATTCATAGCGAAGACCAATGTGAGCCTGTGGCAAGCGTTGTCGATGTCATGCAAATCCCTGCATTCTTGTGCCGCCAAACCGCACTTTTGCTGGCAGCAGGTCGCTCAGGTGCCGCAATCAACATCAAGAAGGGTCAGTTTTTGGCCCCTTGGGATATGGCGAATGTGGTCGCCAAAGTAGAAAGCACAGGAAACAACAAGCTGTTGTTGACAGAACGCGGCGCATCTTTTGGTTACAACAACCTTGTGGTCGACATGTGTTCGCTGCCTGAAATGGCCAAAACAGGCTATCCGGTTGTGATGGATGCCACCCATGCAGTTGCCAAACCCGGTGGCTTGGGCTCTGCATCGGGCGGTCAGCGTGAGTTGGCCCCTGTATTGGCACGTGCCGCCGTTTCGCTTGGCATTGCGGCCCTGTTTACCGAAACTCACGAAGACCCTGATAACGCGCCATGCGACGGGCCTAACATGATCTATTTGCGCGACATGCCTACGTTGATCGAAAGCTGGGCCGCGTTCGACAAATTGGCAAAATCAAACCCTATACGCCTCTGATCGGACAGCATCCTCATGGTCAAACCACAGCCAACCGTCGCGCCAAACACTTGGTCGTTCCTACGTGATGCAATGATCACCCCAACGGGGTTTCGTGAATATGACGCACGTTGGAAATACCCAGATGACATCAACCTGCCGGGCATAACCGCGTTGGGATTGGGGCTTGGCACCCAAATGCATCGCCGCGGAATTGAGCCCGTGATTGCAGTGGGCAACGACTATCGGGATTATTCGCTTTCGATCAAAAACGCGCTCATGCTTGGGCTTATGCAAGCTGGCATTCACGTCAAAGATATCGGTCCTGCGGTCTCGCCAATGGCCTATTTTGCACAGTTCCACCTTGATGCACCAGCAGTCGCGATGGTTACTGCAAGCCATAATCCAAACGGCTGGACAGGGGTCAAAATGGGGTTTGAACGCCCCCTCACCCATGGCCCTGATGAAATGAGCGAGCTCCGCGACATCGTTCTAAACGGTGAAGGTGAGCCCCGCGCCGGTGGGCAATATGAATTTGTGGGCGGGGTACGCGAGGCTTATCTTGATGACCTTGTGGGCGATTTCAAAATGAGCAGACCGCTTAAAGTGGTATGCGCCACCGGCAACGGCACAGCAGCAGCTTTTGCACCCGATCTGTTTGAACGTATCGGCGTTGAGGTGGTTCATAGCCATACTGAACTTGACTACAGCTTCCCCCATTACAACCCGAACCCAGAAGCCATGGAGATGCTGCACGATATGTCCAAAACCGTGCTGGCAACAGGGGCGGACTTAGCGCTCGGCTTTGATGGGGACGGTGATAGATGCGGTGTTGTCGATGATGAGGGTGAGGAAATATTTGCGGACAAAGTCGGCGTCATCATGGCGCGCGATCTGTCCAAATTACACAAAGATGCGCTGTTTGTAGCGGATGTGAAATCAACCGGCCTTTTTGCGTCAGACCCAGAACTTCAGAAGAATGGCGCTAAAGCTGACTATTGGAAAACCGGCCACAGCCACATGAAGCGCCGTGTAAAAGAACTGGGCGCGTTGGCAGGTTTTGAAAAATCCGGTCACTACTTCCTCGCTGAACCAATCGGGCGTGGCTACGACTGGGTTTTGAAAAATCCGGTCACTACTTCCTCGCTGAACCAATCGGGCGTGGCTACGACTGCGGGATGCGAGTGGCCGTTGAAATCTGTAAACTCATGGACCGCAATCCTAACGCCAAAATGTCTGACCTCCGAAAAGCGCTACCGCAGACATGGGCCACACCGACAATGTCCCCCTACTGTGCGGATACCGAGAAATACGCGGCCCTCGACCGGATCGTTGCGAAGATTACCGCACATTTTGAGCAAGGTGGCACAATCGGCGGACGGGCAATCAAAGATGTTGTAACCGTCAACGGCGCACGCATCATCTTGGATAACGGCGCTTGGGGCTTGGTACGGGCAAGTTCAAACACACCCAACCTTGTAGTCGTCTGCGAAAGTCCGGAATCAGAAGCAGAGATGCGTAATATCTTTGCAGACATCGATGCAATCATCCGTACAGAACCAAGCGTAGGGGCGTATGACCAGACGATCTAAAGTCTATCTCTAAATTTAGATAGTAATTTGTCATTTCCCCCCTTGAACCAGTCAAACCATCGAAGTAGATAACCGCTCAGCGTTGGGATGTAGCCAAGTGGTAAGGCAACTGTTTTTGGTACAGTGTACCGTAGGTTCGAATCCTACCATCCCAGCCAACTTCACTTTAAAGCAATGACTTACTTTAGATGTAACGCCTAAATATGGGTCTGAACTATGCATGCTCATGGTAGGCTGCGGGTTGGTTTATAAAAATTTTAAATAGACGCCAAAGCCATCGTCTTCTCCTGACAGCGCTTACGCACATCTAAGGCGTCGATCTGTATACGGGCTAGGCGCTAATTCTACGGCGTGTGGGAACCAAAAATTACTCTGCTTTGTGAAACGCCAATCTAAGTTTTGGCTTCTAGTGAACTACCAACGACTTACGGTTTTTGTGAAGCCGAGCAACGAAATGTTTGGCCTTTGAGCCTTTTGCAATCACTCGGGCCGACGGCATAGCCTCCTTTGGCCCGTCATAGAGTGCAGGGAAAATGGTATGAATTTCCTCCCGCGCTTCCTGCGACATCGCCTTTAGACTTTCGGACCCAATCAACATGCTTTCAGTGGCTGTATCGTTTGCAAAAATAACCTGATGCGCATGACATGCGAAGTGCCAATAAGTTACGGGCTTTAGGTCGTTCAGCACCGCAATCCCCCCCAACTCGAGCAAATGTTTGGCTGGTAAAAGAACCTCATTCTGCGCGAACATGCGCTTCGTCAGAGCAGCATTCGCTAAAATCCGGTGTTGTGGAGACACGATCAAGTTTTGACGTGGAGTGTTTTCGCAAAGCGCACCCGCTTGAATACAAATCGGGCGTAGCTTCGGCGAAAGCGCCAGTTCAATCGTAGTCACCTTACGAGACCCAATCCACGCGATAGGCTGTGATCCATTATCAGCGGTCGTTATCAGATCACCGACGCAAAGCTTTTCGATAGGAATGTCACCAGCCGGTGTCGCGATCATCGTCCCTTCGGCAAAACAAACAATGCGTGACCCATCAATACTGCGACTACCGCCCGCTCCGTAATAATCCCCGCCAACATAACTCACCAGCCCGATGCTTTGAATGTTCAGGCCATCCAGTTGGGTTGCATCGTGACTGAATACATCACCGTTTGTAAGCTGCACAAAAACCAACGTCATTTGCGAGCTCGTGTTGTCACCAAGCGTTACAGCGACATTCCAAATGAAAAATGAGTCGATCTCAGATGTCGTGGTGCCCGCACCCAAATCATACGTGTACGTGTCTGCGTTAAGCGGATTTGAGGGGCGGGCCTGAAAGTCATTACTCTCTAGCTTGTTGACGTTGCCTTCCCGAACTGTGTCGTTCTGCCCCACTGCAATGATGCTCAAAGTTGTCTTGTTAAACGTGACGCCTGTACCAAAACTGCTAACCGTCTGAAATTCATTCACGGTGTTGTTGATGTCGGATGAAGACGCCTCGGTCGGGTCCATATCGGCGAAATTACCGAAATAAATCTGGTTTGCGTTGAAAACTGGCATCGCTCTGCCCTCATCGAATTGAGTGAAATACACTCTTACTTTTGACGAGTTTGCAAAGCGTTAAGCGGTTCGAAGACATCGTAAGACCGTGACTAAGTTTGGTCACGAAATAAGGGCGGCCTTTCCTAACAGAAGTTTCAGGCGAAAATGTTTGTTGGATCTGGAAGCCGCCACATTGCTTCACCTAATGCCACAAAAATTCAAGGGACGCATACCTCACCTGCATTAGTCAAAGCGTCTCGCGTGCACACCCCTACCAAACCACCAACAACTCACTTCACAACGACCGCAGCCTCCCAACGGGCAAGGGCATAACGCGCGGCGGCATAGTCGTTCAGACCCCGATGACTGCGCAGCGTAGGGAAGAGATCAAGAACTTCCTCGCGCTGATCGCGATCAATACCAGCAAGCGAGTATTCCCCCGGCTGAAAGCTCTCGGACCACGCACCATCCCCAAGCACGATCTCATGCTGCTCGAACATAAAGTGATGATAGGCCACTGACGTAGGTGCGGCTCTTTCGATACCTGGCAACCCAACGAGAAATTTTGCGGGCATCAAGGCTTCGCTTTCTCCACTGACGCGTTCTAGTTTGCCGCCCGTCCAAAGCATTCGGTGATTGGGGCTTACCTTCATGTCACGTTCAGGCAAGCCATCGCCAAGGGCGCCGCGCCGAATTATGATTGGACGCCATTCATCATGTTCCCGCAGATTTTCAGCTGTCAGCACCTTGGATCCGGCCCACGTGACCCGCTTAATCCCGTTATCACGCGTGACAACGCGGTCACCTTCGCGAAGCGTCTCAACCGCCTTCAGCCCATTTGGGGTGGCAATACCCGTGCCTGGGGTAAAGCAGACGAAGGCGAAGTTAATTTCTTCAAAGTTCTCAAACGAGATGTTCCCCACTTGCCCTGTCTCGTCACCAGCCGTGATCTGGATCGTTCCAACAAAAGGTGGGTCCGCCAGGATATCCGACAGTTGCAACGTCTCAGCCGGACCAAACGAGACTATCGCGCCGTCCGCCGAAGTGATGGTGCCTGCGGAAGTATCATCAAGCCCCTGAACGTCCGCGGCGGTAAAAGCAATGCCCGTGACAGGATCGTCGTTGGCAATGGTGATAACGTCATCACCAACATTCTCTTGTGCGATAAATGTCTCTACGGAGGTTACGGTGTCAGTGGTATTGCCGTCGCTTTCCAACACAGTTCCGTCACCGGCAGTATCCACAGACACGGTAATCGTACCGGCCGTATCATCGACCAATGTGTCCGCGCCGTCACCCCCGTCGATAAGGTCCGTTCCCGTCCCACCCGAAAGGGTATCATCACCATTACCGCCAGACAGGCTATCGTCACCGCCGTTACCCGACAGATCATCATCCCCTTCGCCACCGTCAAGTATGTCGTCACCAATGGCTTCAGCACTTGCCGTACCGGGGATTAAGGTTGTGTCAATTATGTTGTCATCTACCCCATCGAGAAGGTCGAAGACCTCCAGCTGGTTGGTCGGAATGAGTGCATGTCCAGCGCCACCAATGATATTCGGCACACGCAAGACAAGGTCAGCCAACCCATCACCGTTGAAATCACCAATAGCCTCGTAGTCTGTGGCACCACCATTGAGGCGCTCGCTGTCCGAGAAGAAGTAACTGTTGCCACTGACCGCGAAGTTCTCTGCCAAGATAACGCCGTCGGTGGTGCCATCCGCTGCATCAATTGCGGCAAAGTCCTCGGACGCGATCAAATAGTGCCCCCGTTCGGTGCGACTTAATCCGGTCCGGGATGCTGTAAATACGAGGTCTGCTTGCCCACCCCCGTCCGTATCACCGACAAATGTAGCCTCGTAGAACAACTCGTTGTTAGCGGATGCTTCAATCGAATAGCTCTCACCTGTACCGACAGCGAGGTTCACATCGACCTCACCGTCTACTGCACCATCAAGCCCATCAGCTGCCGCAAAAGTCGCACCATCAATCACTTTGACTGCGTT
>Ga0209653_1000694_pt1 | contig 29027 bp, 35 predicted proteins | sample SaaInl6LU_22_DNA_FD_184644 | JGI IMG/M metagenome (GOLD analysis project Ga0209653, IMG submission 184644) | Marine microbial communities from expanding oxygen minimum zones in the Saanich Inlet - ESP_116LU_22_DNA (SPAdes) (version 2) | ecosystem: Environmental > Aquatic > Marine > Intertidal...
ATTAATTTAGGTTATACTACTAGTAATCATATAATAAACTTAGGTTATACTACTAGTAATCATATAATAAACTTAGGTTATACTACTAGTAATCATATAATAAACTTAGGTTATACTACTAGTAATCATATAATAAACTTAGGTTATGCTACCAGTAATCATATAATAAATTTAGGTTATACTACTAGTAATCATATAATAAACTTAGGTTATGCTACTAGTAATGATGTTATTAATTTAGGTTATGCTACTAGTAATGATGTTATTAATTTAGGTTATGCTACTAGTAATGATGTTATTAATTTAGGTTATGCTACCAGTAATCATATAATAAATTTAGGTTATGCTACTAGTAATGATATAATAAACTTAGGATATGCTACTAGTAATCATATAATAAACTTAGGTTATGCTACTAGTAATGATATAATAAACTTAGGATATGCTACTAGTAATCATATAATAAACTTAGGTTATGCTACCAGTAATCATATAATAAATTTAGGTTATGCTACTAGTAATCATATAATATACTTAGGTTATGCTACTAGTAATGATGTTATTAATTTAGGTTATGCTACTAGTAATGATGTTATTAATTTAGGTTATGCCACCAGTAATGATGTTATTAATTTAGGTTATGCCACCAGTAATCATATAATAAACTTGGGTTATGCTACTAGTAATCATATAATAAACTTAGGTTATGCTACTAGTAATCATATAATAAATTTAGGATATGCTACTAGTAATGATGTTATTAATATTATAAATAGTTGTAATTATATTACAAGTAATTCATTACCTGATTTAACCCCTTATGCTCTTGTAGTAGATATACCTATTGTAAGCACAGCAGGAGCATCTGGAAATTATAATGACTTAATAAATATACCTACTATACCTACTGTACCAACTTATACAGGTACAAATGGGATTACAATATCAAATAATACCATTTCATATACTGGAACATCTTCACAATGGATTTCTGGAACGAGTTTAATATATTATAATGATGGTAATGTAGGAATTGGAACAACAACTATATCAGCAAAATTACATATAGCAGAAGAAATAGGAACAGCAGCTGGTCCTAATTCAGGAACAATTATATTAGATCATAATAATTCAGAAGGTCAATCATCTATTATATTTCGTTCTGCAGTAAATAGAGGAAATGATTATGCATATATAAATTACATAGATAATACAATAGGAGCGGTAACAGGTGAAAATGCTAAATTATTAATAGGAACTTCTAATTATAATAATGACAATATAATAATATCAGCATCGGAAGGAACAGGATTAATAACATTACAAGCAACTACAACAGCTATGTCAGGAGAAATTACAGCAGTAGGTAATATTACAGCATATTTCTCTGATAATAGATTAAAAACATTTATTTCAGATATAAAAAACCCTTTAGAAATAATAAATAGTTTAAAAGGTTTCTATTATAAACCAAATGATATTGCTAAATCATATGGATATGATAATACAAAAAAAGAAATAGGATTATCAGCACAAGATGTTCAAAAAGTTCTTCCTGAATTAATATCATTTGCACCATTTGATAGAACAACAGATAAAGATGGAAATATAATTTCAAAATCAGGAGAAGAATATTTAACTATGTCATATGATAGATTATCACCTGTATTAGTAGAAGCAATAAAACAACTTAAAAAAGAAAATTATGAATTAAATCAAGAAATATTATTTATTAAAAAACATTTAAATTTATAATTACATATAATAAATGTCTAAAATCCTGCAAATTATTACCATTTAAATTGCTTTTTATTGCTCCGCTTACAGAGACATTATTTTATATTGTCATTATTATAATTATTTTAATCAAAATATAACAAACAGTGTGTTTTTAAAATATCATTATTATTTGTCATCATCATTTTTTTTCTTTCTAATTTATTTTTAGTATTATTTATAATCATTTTATTATAAATATCATCATAATTTTGCATAGCATATTCTATTACATTATTCTTAAATATCCATCTAAAAAAATTTAGCTGACCTACTGTGGTCTCTATTTTAATTTGTTTTTCCATATTTATAAAAAATGTAATACGATTATGTCTTCTGAACGAATCAAAATTAAATTTACTATATGATTTTAATTGTGCACGATAATCTAGATATAGAGCAACCTTCTTATATGTATGTCCTTCTTCATTAGGATAATAATTATAAATATTTTCGTTTTTATTATTATCAATCCAATAATAAACATTATAACATTTTGAATATTGTGTAACAATCCATTCTATTATTCTCAAGGATAATTTATGTTTTCCTTCAATAATATCTTTCAATATATATTTGTTTTTTTCGTTATTATTATAATAGTCTGTTAAAGACGATAGTAATAAATCATTCATTAAAAATAATAAAGTTTAAATCCTTAAATGGTAAATGCGTTTATATAAATAATTTTTAACGCAATAATAAAAAATAATTAAAAAGTTTTCTAATATGAAGCGGCACTACCTATTTCTAAAGTTTGAGGACGATATTCGGGTTCAATAGTACTTATCATCCATGGACCGACAGCATTTTGAGGATTTGGAATTTCAGAACGTAATTGTAAATTAGCATTACGAAGAGATTGTCCAACTGTATTGACACCGATGTGATAGCCAGCGGTTAAATAATTTTGATCATGGACATCTCCTGCACCTGAAGGATTTAAACGAGCCCATTTAGAATCAGCAGCATCTTTGGGTAATAAATCATCCGATGTTAATCTATCACGGGGGTAGCATGATTGAGATGAATCATCTGGTGTAGGTGTCATTAAATCATTTGAACCATCAGCTGAACCAGAAGTATTATTATTTTCTCTTTGCATTTGTTCTATACGGTTATAAATTTCATTTCCATTAGGGTCAGAAGCACCATAATTTCCAATACCAGAAGATGCTTTATTTAAATCAACTGTTTTATTAGCAATAGTTGCCGGAGATGATTGATTAGTATAAGGATTATTTTCAAATTTTTCATAATCGTTTATTGATTCAGCATTACATCTAGAATTATATGTTAATAATAATAATAATGAAAGAAGTAATAAAATTGCAATTGAAAATATAACTACCACTGTATTATTAGCACTCATTATTTTAACTATCTCTATCTATTATTGATGATAGATAATATTCTAATAATTTTTTAACAAGAAATTTAATTTATTAATTAATTCTACCCAAGATTTATTATTTTTTGTATTTATAATTTTGCTATATATTTTTGTTATATCATCCTTATCTTTCTTATAATCTTTGATTTTATTATCTAATATATCAACTACATATGATATATTTTCTAATAAACTTTCTTCTATGTCTTGTCTATCATATATATCTTCTTCATTAGCAATTTCGGATAAATTTATAGATTTAATAAGCCATTTATTATAACATTTATCAGATAAAAAATATAAACCTGTATTCTGAATTTCTACCGATATTATATATTTTTTAAGGTTTTTAGAATTTTTTATAATTTCTATTATATCATTATTATCGCTTAATTTTTTATTATTAATATTATAATTTGTAAATTTATTCGATGACATTATTACAGATATAGTAGACGTTTGTTCGCAAAAAGATTTTTTATATAATTCTAATATTTCTTCTTCTGTTAAATCTTTATCAAACCATTCTTTAATATTTTTATTTATAGTACTAATTGCTGTCAAATCATAATTCATTATTTCATTAATAGAGCTATCATTAATATTAGGAACATAAATATTTATAACATATCCCTTATCTTCAATTAATTTATTTATTGATTTAATCTTAATATCATTTAAAAATATTTTAGAAGAATTATCAACATATGATATATATTTATTATTTTTAAACACAGGATTTTTATAAGTATAGTCCATGTAAAATGAAAGAACTTTTTATTCTATTATGTAATAAGATATACCTATAATAAATGAATACGCACAAAGACGACAACGATGAAATAGATAATAACGATGAAATGGATGAAAAAAATATATATATTAAAATATTAATTGATTTTATAAAAGAACAACTTTTAAAGTCCGATATTAGAACAGAAATAATTAAACCTATATTAATATATTTATTATATTATATTATTCCTTTTGTAATATTTTTTGTTCTTTTAAATTTTATGGCAACTATTGCCGCTATTTTTTTGGTATTTTACATAAAAAATTTAAATTATTAAAAATTTTTCTATTGGTGTATAATAGAACGCATACATAAATTAAATAATGTCTGATCCAAATAATTCTATGTTCGGAGGTAAAAATAATGATGTCAATAATAGTGGGACAAGAAGAAAGAGTCCTGCCAAAAATTCGCGACAAAATAACAATAACAACAATGGTAACAATAACAACAATGGTAACAATAATAGCAATAACCGATATAATCGAAAAAACCAAAATAATCAAAATGGTGGTATTGATATGACTAGTTTCGTCGCTGCTTTATCTTTATTAGCTACCAAAATTGCCACAGATAAAAAATCATATGATGTAATGGCTAAAAAATCACCTAGCGTCAAAAAATCACCTAGCGTCAAAAAAACATATTCTTCTAAAAAATATGGAGTAAGAAGAAATAACAATAACAACAATAACAACAATAACAACAATAATTAATTTATTAATATACCATACCCTTATTTTTATTATTATTAATAATAGATATTGATATTAATTCATTATAGCTAGAATATTTTGAATAATTTTTGATAATAAACCATAATCTTTGGTATACTTCTTGCGTTGTTTCATATGGTTCTTTTGTAATATTATAAAATGTTCCTTTGTAACAGATTGTTACGTCGTCCATTATTGTTTTTGAGATATATGTAAATGATAATACTGCGAATATTTATATCATTTTTTTATAATTTGCTCATATAATAATGGACGAAGATATCGTGAACGAACTTAACAATTTCTTAGATTTTGATATAGCAAAAAAAGAAGTAATATTAAATAATCTAATTAAAGATGATGTTATAAAAAATACTAAACATAAAGTTAAAATTACTGAAGATATATATAAAGATACTAATATAGATAAGTGGTCTGAAGAGCTTCCTATATTAAATGGTAGTAAAATACTTATGAATAAATTAATTAAAAATCCGATAAATGATAAAAAATCATTAAAATCACGCCAAAATGTTAATATATCTTGTCAATTAGATATCGAATTATTAAAAGACCATGAGAATGATGTATTATGGGTATTTAAAATAGCAGAAGAAATAACAGATAATAGTGCGATAAATATTCTATTTCCTTCTACATTTATTATAAATTATATTAATTATATTGAACCTGTTTTAGATTTTTATCACATATATAAAATATATTTAATACCTCTTACATCAATATTATATCCTGTTAGCACATTTTTTGCACCATATTATTATTTAAATCAATATATGAAATTAAATATATCATTTCAACAATATATAAATATCTTTATTGAGATTATTAAATTTTCATTCCAAACTACCGGTAATATAAAAGCGGATTTAATTAAATTTATAACAATATTTTTATATGTTGCGGTATATCTTTATAATATGTACCAGACATATGAAATGGCTGTGTTATTATATGATATTAAACATAAATTACATCAGAAAATGGAAGGATTAATAAGTTTTGTTAATCATTCAAAATATGTCTTATCTTCTGTATCCGATAAAATAATAGAACCTTTCTTCAATATTGAGTTCTTTAAAGGAGAAATTGATATCAGAAACAGTATGACAGATATTTATAGATTATGGAAAGATGATAGTTCTCTTAAAAATAATATAATATTAATGCTTAAAAATATTTATGCAATAGATGTTATTGATAGTATATGTAAATTAAAGAACGATTCATATGATGATAATTGGAGCATATGTAATTATGAAACAGACAAAACTATTATTTTAGATGCTAAAAATCCATTATTATTAAAAAATACAAATCAAATATCAAATCCTGTTAATTTAAGTAAAAATATTATAATAACAGGACCAAATGCTGGTGGTAAAACAACATATGTTAAAACAATATTAGCAAATGTAATATTATCACATACATTCGGTATATGTTATTCGGTTAAATCAGATATAGTTTTATATGATACAATTTATTCATTTATGAGATTGACTGATATATTAGGTTCTAAATCTTATTTTGAAGTGGAAGCCGAGTATTGTTCTAAAATGATTAAAGAAGCCGATATCCTCAATAAAAATAATAAAAAAGGGCTTTTCTTGATGGATGAACCTATGCATTCTACACCACCTATTGAAGGTATGTCTACTGCATATGCTGTTGCAGAATATTTAAGTAAATTAAATGGAATAACATTATTAATAACAACACATTTTCATAAATTAGTAATATTAGAAGAACTCTATCCGGATAAATTTATAAATATATCGGTGGATGCTATTAAAAAAGATAATGGTTTTTATTTTCCATATAAAATAAAGAAAGGTCATTCGTATCAATGTATAGCAATTGAATTATTAAATAGTAAAGACTTTCCGGATAATATAATAGAAAGTGCGATAAATATGAAAAACAAAATATGTGATGAAATTATAAAGTAATTATGATATTTGAAATATTAAAAAATCCTATTTATACGTACTTATTTATACTAACATTAGTAATATTTTTAGTAATATTTATATGGCGTAAATTAACAATTTTAGAAAGCAATTTTTATATACTAGAAAAGCGTGTAAATCTTATGAAAGACAGTTCTCGTCAAAATAACAATATTACTCCAGGAAATATTTCTCAAAAACCACCAGTATCTTCAAATGAAATATTTACAAATATTACTGAAAAAAAATTAGAAAGATCTAATATTGTTATGAATGAAATTTTTGGAAATGCTCCAAAAAAATGTAAAAAAGAAGATGTAAAAATAACATTTAATAGTCCAGAAGTAAATACTTGTCAAGAAGATGAAACTGATATTCCTGAAATATTAATTGATAATATAACTTTTGATAATACTAGTCAAGAAAATAGTAAAGAACCACAAAATGTTGAATTAAATCAAAATATAGATGTATCCGTAAATTTTGATGACATTCAAGAAAATACTGAATTTGAAAATACATCAAATGCGTCTGAATTTATTTTTAATTCAGAAGAAAAATATACACAGAAAAAACTTTCTAAATTAAATATGGAAAAATTAAAATCTATATGTGAAAAAATGAATATTAGCTCAGAAGGAAATAAAAATCAACTTATATCAAGAATATTAGAATAAATATAGAAAAAACTTCTTATTTATCATTAGATATATACATTAAAATGAATAACACAAAGACATGTCCTTCAAAAATGAGTGATGGTCGCTCATTTACAGATTACCGTACTAGATGTTCAGTAAATGCAGAATTATTTGATAAAGTAGCTGTAAATAACGTCATTAAAAGCAGCTATGAAAGTAGAATGTATTTACAAAGAAATGCAGATAACATTATTGAATCAAACCGTGAAAATGCTATAAATAATTTAGCCCCTTGTGCTCCATGTGGTAGAGATTTTAACGACCCTGGAACTATGTTACCTGAAAAATATGTTGTTAGATGTGATGCAACAAGTTGCTATAGAGATTTAGTAAATCCTAATGGATTAGGCGATGGTAGAATGTAAGTCATAATTATATTATGATATAATTGTAACAAAATAACTTTTTTTTTTAGATTTTATATAAATAGATAATGAACTTTAATAATCAATTTATAGACTGTACTATTACTTTTAATAAAGATTATAGTTCTGTTACTATTAATGGATCTGTTAAAAACCCTTTATTATATAAAAATATGTTATTAATTGCACCAGCACCAATAGATAGAATGAGTAATTATTCTGGTTCTGGCTTACCATTTCCTTCATTTGAAATGGCTATTGAAGGAACTCCTAATAGATTTGAAATAAATACCGATGGTGTATTTTCAACAACATTTATATATCCTAATAGTTTTTATGAATATAATTATGAAACACGTCAAAAAGATAAAATCATCTCATCTATATTTGTGATATTAACAGATTATAATTATACTGAAAATATGATAAGAATTGAATTAAAAGATTTATGTGTTTTAAGAACATTATTAAATAGATCAGGTCGTAAAAATCCTGAATTTTATGCAGCTAAAGATTACTTAGTACCTATTACAACATCTGAAAATATTATGATGGATTATTATTCAAGAGCTAAAATAGAACACGATATTGGTTAGATTTTATTATATAAAAAAATGTTATATATCATATAATTATGGCAGAATATATTTATTTTAATGATGATAATATTCTTATAGCTGGTGTAGATGAATCAAATAGAGGTGGGTTAATTTATGATGTAGTAGCTGCTTGTGTTGTATTTCCAAATACTTTTGAAGACGACATATATAAACAAATTAAAGATTCAAAAAAATTATCAGCTAAAAAAAGAAGAGAGCTTGCCGAATATATAAAAAAAACTGCTGTTACATTTGGTATAGGAACAGCATCTCATGAAGAAATAGACTCTTCAAACATATTAAAGGCTACTATGAAAGCTATGAATAGAGCTATAACAGAAGCTTATAAAAAACATCCTTTTCAAAAACTCTTAATAGATGGTACAAATTTTAATGGATATATTCCACCTGGACTTGATACAGAACCATTAGAACACGAATGTATTGTAAAAGGCGATAGTAAATATTTAAATATTGCTGCTGCATCTATATTGGCAAAAGACTATCACGATACATCTTTCATAGAACTAATTAATAATAATCCAGAATTAGAAAAATATGATTTAAGAAATAACCAAGGATACGGAACTCCAAAGCATCTAGAAGCTATTAAAAAATATGGTATTACGCGTTTTCATCGCAAAACTTTTGCTCCTTGTAAAAATTATGTTTAGAACTATTTATACTTTGAAGAATCTATAATAATACAAATTGTTCTATCTTTCATATCATTAAATATCTTATTATCTTCTTTATCAGTATCATTAAAAATATCTAATTCATGATTATAATCTATAATAAGATTTAAAAATTCTGTTAGTTTTGGTAAAATACTTTTATTTTTCTTATCTATATTACATAATTCTATTTCATTATCATCAATAATAATTCTAAAATTAAATGCAATATCTTTTGTTGCTTTTGGTATTATATCCTTATCTAATTTATTACACCATTCTCCATTTTCATTTTTTACTAAACAAAACTTAGATTTGTTGCTAGTTTTTTTTATGTTTTTATTTTTAACATCATTATAAATAAGTCTACCAAATTCTTCCATCATTAACCGTAAGTTATTTTTATTAGGATTAATTACATTATTTGATAATTGTTGCATATTATAATTTTGATATGCTAACGGATGGACATTAGGGTCATTTTGAAATATGTAGGTATTATTAATGATATTATTGGTATTATTAATGTTATTTGTAGTATTATTATTGTTATTTGTAGTATTATTATTGTTAGTAATATAAATCGGTTGTATATCTATATCATGATTTTCTATTACTACTTTGCAATTTTTTTCATGCCTTATTTTATTTGACGATGATGAAAATATTTTATTACATTTTTGACATTGTAAAGAATTTACAATACCTTTACAATTTTGTTGATGTCTTTTTAAATTTGATTTTGATGAATATATATTATTACATTTATCACATTTGTTTTCATCATTATCAATAATTGGTATTATTTTTACTTTATGTTTAATATTACTATGTAATGTTATATTATGTTTTCTATCTGACAAATAGTTACAATAATTACATTTATATATCATTTTATATTTACTATATTAAATTATTTTTATATTGAATGAATTAAGATTCATAATGAATGATTTTTGATTATAAATGAGCAAATTTTTATTATTTATATATTTTATGATGTATATATATTATATTATTTATATATAAAATGATAAGATACTCTATATTTTAAATACTATGCTAATACTTACTAGTTATATATGTAAAATGATATATATTTTTGCTATATTTTGCTAAAATTTCACATTATAATTCATAAATCATGGGGGGCGGAAAATATTTACAATATATTTTTCTTAAAAAAGTTTTTGTTTTAGAATTAAGTTTGAAATAAAGCCAGAGTTTCAAATAATATATAAAATTGTATAATTATTTTAAATTTGTAATAATCTTTACTAAAATGGTACCGATAATAAATATTAATGTATATAAACTTTAAAATACTAAAAATAGTACATAATTTTATTTTTTTGAAATTTTAGAAAAGTTTAATATATTTTATAAATTATTTAAATTATGTACTCTCTTTATTAAATATTAAATTTGACATATAAAAAGATAATCATATTAAAATTAACACAATATGACTGAATATATTAATGAAAAGGTTAAAAATGCTTTTTTAAATTTTATAAAAAAAATCGCTTTTGAAGAAGGTGGTATTTTTTATGGAGCTATCGTAAGAGACGAATATATTTCAGAACATTATAAAAAAATATATAATAAACATATTAAAAAATTAAAAAAAAACCCTAAATATAATAAAAATCTATTTTGGGATACTAGCTATCATCCCGAATCAGCATATAGGACTTTACTATCAGATTATATTAATTTAACATTTCCAAATCCTTTAAAAGCACAAAATTTTATAGATAAAATTTTTAAAAATACAGATATTAATAATTTTGAATTTAATACATATTTACCTCCTCCTTATATGCCACAGATAAAAATTATTAAAAAACTTAAATTGAATATTGTAATAGGACATATACCATTTATATTTAAAGGCGAAATATTACCAATTACTATCGATATAATAGAACCTGTTATACAAAATTTATCACCCCCTTTTTATAATCTTGATATGCTTTGTAATGGATTTATAATGACTAAAGATGGAAAAAAATTATCAAATAAAACAGGAACAATTATAGATAAATATACAGAATTTGAAAGAACTATTATATCTGGAAAAATAATTAAAGATATTATTGAATTTAAAACATACATATGTTTAAACCCGTCTTTTTATAATAAAATGTATTATCTAAGTTATAATAATCATTGTATAAATATTATTAAAGAAATGTATTCTAAAAAATATCCATGGACAATTATCAATATGCCATTTGAAAGCAATAATTTATGTAAAACAAATGATTCTAATTGCTGTATTTGTTATAATTCTATTGAAATAAATGAAAAAATATGCAATACATATTATATTCATAATAAAATAAAATGTAAATCTCCATCTATACATTATGATTGTATGATGAAATATTTATTCTCACAATTAAATGATGTTTCTAGATTATATCTTTTTTATCAAACTACAGATGTTGATGAATATATTATAAATAATCAACATGTTTCAATATTCAAATGCCCATATAGAAATACAATAGATTTTACAAATTGTAGAAAAGTTATTAAAGATATATATAAAGATGTGTAAATATTATATATATAATACACATATTTATACATAAAAATGAAACATTATTGGATTAATATTGATAGCAGAACAGATAGGAAAGAATATATTGAAAAAGTTTTTAAGGATTTTAATATTACTAATGAAAGAATTAGTGCTGTAACTCCTGATAAATTAAATAATTTCAATATAAAATATTACGATAATAAATCTAGAATGCTTTCTGAATACGCTTGTATTCTATCTCATATTAAAGCTATAAAAAAAGGTTATGAAGACGGTGATGAATATTTTTGTATTACAGAAGACGATTTTATATTACAAAAACCAATTAATTTTGACAAAATTTTTCAGTATATTAAAAATGCTGAGAATGAAAATAATGAGAAAATAGAAATACTACAATTTCATATAAATCAAATTAATAATATTGCTAAGCTATATAATAATCTTATTAATACAGGAAAATTTATTATTAAAAGAACATTACCAGAATATGAAGAAGCATGGGGTGCAACATATTATTTAATGTCACGTGAAGGTGCTAAAAAAATATTAGATACTATAATATTAGAAAATGATACATTTGATCTTAAAAAATATAATAAAATATGTGTAGCAGATGATATAATTTTCAATATAGCTAATACATATATGTTATCTTATCCAATAATAATAGCAAATATTAAATTAGAAAGTAGTATATCCGATTTATATCTATTTTTAATTGAACACGGTATAAATCTTAGCAAAGAAATTTGGGAGAAAAATAATTTGCTACATTTTTTTACATAAAGAATTAGCTTTTATTATTATAAAATGAAGCATTACTGGATTAATATTGATAATAGGACAGATAGAAAAGAATATATGAAAGAACAATTTGATAAATTCAATATTCCTAATGAAAGAATTAGCGCGACTACACCAGATACAATAGATAACTATAAAATAAACTACTATGATGGAAAAGTAAGAACTATGCCTGAATATTCATGTCTTATATCACATTTTAATGCTATTAAAAAAGGGTATGAAGACGGTGATGAATATTTTTGTATTACAGAAGATGATTTCTTCTTACCATATAAAATAAATTTTGACAAAATTTTAAAATATATTAAAGATACTGACGAAAAAATAGAAATACTACAATTACATAGTAGTAATCATGAAATTATTCAAAAATTATATAATGAATTTATAATTACTAATAATTTTTTAGTAAAAAGAACAGATGAATTTGTAAAAGCACATGGTTGTATATATTATTTAATATCAAGAGAAGGTGCTAAAAAACTTCTAGATAAATATATATTAGAAAATAATTTAATAGATTTGAATTTTCATGATTTATGTGTATCAGATTATTTATTATACATGTCTGTAAATACATATATTTTATCATATCCAATAATTTTATTAAATGTAAATTTAGGAACTAATATTATACAAGGAAATACACCTGTATATCAATTTATATATATGGAAAATGGTAATAATATTATTAAAAATATTTGGCAAAAAAATAATTTATTTAACTATTTGACATAAGAAGTTCTGTTAATATGTTCATTTGTAGTACATCAATATTTCTATTACCGTTATGATTACGATATACTATAAAATTTTTTTCTAATAAATTTTTATATTCATTTAAATTATTTAATATAATAGGAACAAATACAAACTTATTTGGAATATGATTGAAACCAGTATTTAATTTTTTAAATAAAATACCTATCGAAACATCATCTATTATTGTTCTATCTAAAAAATGACTATTGTCTATCAATAATTTATATCCTTTTTTTGATAATATAATATTAGTCCCAGATGCAAAAGGTGTATTAAAATGTTTGTTATCTACAATACCAAAAGGAATATCTAACCAACATAAATTCATTACATGTGTTCCTCCATAATATGTAATTGGATTCTTTTCTAACTCTTCTATTAGTAATTTATAATTAACTATTGAACTTATATTAGTTCTAATAACATAATCATAATCTACAATAATATTTTCAACTGATTTTAAAGCAATTATTGTTTTATCTAATATACCAGGTATCATAGTTTCTTCTCCTTTAATTTTGATAATGTCATCTACAAATTCAATATCATTATCTATTGTATTGTCATATTTATAAAAATATGTTTTAATATTATTAAAATTATTATAATTTTTTAATATATTATACATTTTTATATAAGATTCGTTATTGTCACTATAAAGAACTAAATTAAGTATTTTAACCATTTTTATATTATAAATTGTATATTTTCTTATATAAATAATATTTTTATCTAGCAAATAAGTAGTATATTTTTTATTATGAATCAATAACATGATAGATATAACAAGTTATTACATAGGTCTAGGTATGATTATAGGATGATATATAATGATAATATTAGCATTGGTATATTTAATTATGGTATATCTATTTAAACCGCTCGCAGCTGCTTCTGGTGCGAATGCTATTGGAGATACACTTTTTTAGTTAAATGAAATTGTTATAATGAGATTGAAAAAAAATTAAAAATTGATTTAATTATTTTTTACAATAATTTATTCTTTGTATAAGAAATTAAAATGTCAATTCAAGATTTACCAACAGATATTATTATCAATATTTGTCATCAAGTTTTTCATGATGATACAGAAAAAAAAACAATTCAAATTATAAAAGAAGAAATTTTGAATATGATTAATATAAATAATTTTAAAATTAGTAAAAATATACTTAATGATGAAGACTGTGATTGTGATAATATAGATATAATTATAAATTCATATATAAGGAATCTTACATTAAAACAGAAAGATAGTATTATTTGTGAATATGGAATGATGAAAGGACTTAATTTATTTTATAATTATCATAGAATATGTTTAGGAGATTCTTATCAAGATATTTGTGAATGCTTTGAAATATCAGATTATGGAATAAATGATACAATAATACGTCTTATTATTATGGATGAAATTAATTTTCAAAATAATTGGAATATTTCTAATATCAATTAAAAAAAAGACCAAAAATGTTCTGGTATTTCTAACTTATACAACAAAAACTGACACATTATGATATATAAGTTATTATCTCATTACTGAATAATGATAACATATGGTTATATTTACTGTATTACGAATCCTTCTATGCCCAACTATGTTAAAGTTGGTATGACTGAAAGAACACCTGAAATAAGACTTAAAGAGGCTAATATTCATAATACATGGAAAAGTCCTACTAAATATATATTAGCTTATGCTAAATATGTTAAAGAGCCTTTGAAAAAAGAAAAAAATATTCATAAACTCCTTGAAAAATATACAAAAAGGATTGATAGAACTGAGTTTTTCGAGACATCTCCTGAAAATGTTTTAGAATTCTTTGAACTTATAGATGGAGAAATGTGGGATAAAAATGAAACCGAAGTAATTGCAAAAAGACCAAAAATGTCAAGAGAACTTAAAGCACTTCTAAAGTAAATTCATATAATATAAAAACAAAAATCTAACAAAATCTAACAAAATCTAACAAAATCTAAAAAAATCTAAAAAAATCAAAATCTAAAAAAATCTAACAAAATCTAAAAAAATTAAACAATATTTTTTAATTCATTTTAATTTTCTATAGTTTCTGGATTAATATAAGATGGTTGAATATTCCCTTCATTACAATCAATAGGATTTTCAAACATTTTATAATAATTATAATATCTATAATCTTCTTTTATTTTAAGTTCCATATATCTAGCAGAACTATATTTGTAAATAGCAATTGGTGTCATTTCACAAAAATAATCATTACCATACTGACTAATAATATTATGCATTCCAAAACAAATTGATTCTGCGTCTATATTTATTTTTCTATATATACATTCTCTTGTAATAAATATATTAAGTAATCTATCAAAATCATCTAAACTATTTATTGTTGTATTTTTTATTTCTTCTTCAAAAAACCTATCAATCTTATTAACAATAATATTCATCTAATCTAAAACTATCCACCACAAATCAAACAAAAAGTGTTATAAGCTAACAATAATAAATTAATTTTTTTAATCATTTTTTATATAAAAAATGAAACATAATTACATTAAATATTATAATGAAATCCTTAGTAATCGTAGAAAGTTATACAAAATCTAAAACAATTCAAAAATATTTAGGTGATGATTTTATAGTTTCATATTCATCTGGGCATATCTATAATTTACCAAAAGAAACATTAGGGTTCAATACAGATGATTGGAAACCAGAGTATATTTCAATAAATAATAAAATTATAAGTAAATTACGCGAATATGTAAAAGAATGCGACAAAGTATATTTGGCAGCTGATCCTGATATTGAAGGCGAAGCAATTGCATATCATGTTAAATGTTGTTTTAAAAGTCTTTTAAAAGGTAAAGAATGTCATAGAATTAAATTTAATGAAATTACAAAACCTATTGTATTAAATGCAATAGCGAATCCAATTGGTATTGATATGAATATTGTAAAAGCACAGGAAACTAGAAGAATTGTTGATAGGCTAATAGGATATCGTATATCTCCTATTTTATGGGCTAAATTTAACAATAATTATTTAAGTGCTGGAAGAGTTCAATTAGCCAGTCTTTTAATATGTATTAATCAAATGAATAAAATTATAAATAAGGAACTAACACCTTTATGGAGCATATCTGGTAAATTTAAAATTAAATCAGTATCTTTACAAGCTATTATGTATAAAAATAACGAAATATTTAAAACTGATAATGAGAATAATGTTATAAAAATAATGTCGGAATTAATAATTAATGATAAATATGAAATAGAATACGAAAAGAAAACAAGCAAAACATATCCATCACCACCTTACACAACTACTACGATGCAACAAGATGCTTATAACACATATAAAATAACATCTAAAAAAACTATGGCTTTGGCACAAGATTTATATGAAAATGGTCTTATTACATATATGAGAACAGATTCTACAAATATTTCAAATGATGCTAAAAACATGATTATAAATTACATAAAAAAAGAATATGGTGAAGATAATTCTAGATTTAGGTCATATAAAACTAAAATTGTTAATGCACAGGAAGCACATGAAGCTATTAGAATAACAAATCCTAATAAGGTAGATATTTCAGATTCTATAAGTAATATTACACCATATCATAATAAATTATATAATCTAATATGGAAAAGAAGTATAGCATGTCAAATGACAGATGCCGAATATGTTGATATTCATATTAGTTTTAAAAAAATAGATGAATTTAAATGTACTAAATCATTTTTAAGAAAACCTGGATATTTATTGGTAATGTCTCCTGATAAAAAAATAGAGGATTATAAAGATTTTGTAAATGATATTGAAAAGAATAAAATTGGTATTTCAAAAGAATTTTCATCAAAGCCAGAAATAAGTAATATTCCTAGTATGTATAATGAAGTGTCTCTTATTAAAAAATTAGAAAAAGAAGGAATTGGAAGACCATCTACATATGCAGCAACTATTGAAAAAATATTAACTAAAAAATATGTAGAACTTGGAACAAATCCTCAACAAGAATTAGAATTAAAAGAATATATAAAAAAATCTGATAATTTAGATAAAAAAATATTTAAAATAAATATTGGAGGAAAAGAAAAAGATTTATTAATACCGACCGAAATAGGTATTAAAATATGCGAATATTTAGAATCTATATCACCTTATCTTTGTGATTTAAAATTTACTGCATTAATGGAAAACAATTTAGATGAAATTATGAAAGGAAATAATAACAATCTGAGTATTCTTAATGATTTAAATGAAAAAATTATTAATACTATTAATATATCAGCAAAAGATAATAAAACATTTAATATTGAGAAACCATCTAATACATATACGAAAGGTCAGACAAGTCAGACTGGTATTATAAATACCAAGTTTGGTTATTGTTATTATAATGCTGAAACAAAAAAATATACTAATATTGAATCGTATTTATCTTGGAAGAAAATAAAAGCAGATAAATTAGAAAAAAAAGAAATTGATTTTATAGCATCTTTACCTAAAAAAATTATTATAGATAATAAGACATTATATATATATTTAGGTAAATATGGATTATATTTAAAAGATGAATCTAATAATAATATTAAATTTGATAAAAAATATTGGAATGATTACATATAATATTTATTCTAATGAACCTTCTATTATATTATTTGCTTGATTTTGTTCTATAGTTTCTAGTTGTTTTTCTAATTCTTCTTGTGGTGTTGTGTCTCCATTTGAAGAAGGTGGTGTTATAGGATTATATAGTTCTATTTTTTTTGCAATACTATCAATATTAGTATCTAAAATTCCTATTATAGTATATATATTATCTACAATCTCTTTATTGTCTTTTATTACATTAGAAATCATTTCTATTTTTTTATTATTTGCAACAATTATATTAGCATATTCTATATATTTTTCAGTTAATATTTTTTTATACTCTGTATATTGATTTAATGTTGATTCTAATTAATTGGGATTTATTTTAGAATCTAAAATATTAAGAACTTCTGTTTTTTTCTCTTCTTCTAATATCATTTCGTCCATTTTTGTTATACTATTAATAACCTTATCATTAATATTTATAGAGAAATAATCTTTTGAAAATGTATTTAAAAGTTCTATATTATCTTTATTGTTTGTTATAATATCTTCTATATTAATATCTTCGATATCCATCTTAATATTTAAATATATTTTTTATTCTTTACATAATATACACTTAAAATATTCTTTATTTATTTTTTTAAATATTTATTAATTTTATGAAGTTCTGAAGCAATATTAGAAAGTGACGTTGCAATATTATTACCTTCTTCATCAATAAAAAATTGGGTTAAAATATTAACAAGTGATTCTTCTGATAGACCTGATTTTCTATCATAATAATCATCATCGTCTTCATCGTCTTCATCGTCTTCTTCGTCTTCTTCGTCTTCTTCGTCTTCTTCGTCTTCTTCGACTTCTTCGACTTCTTCAGCTTCTTCATCATCTTCTTTGACCTCTTTAATCTTTTCAACATCGTCTTCGTCAATCACTTCTACTTTAGCTTTTTTAGATTTTTTCTTTTCTTTTTTCATATTTTCTTCAGTTTGTTGAAGAGTATTAATAAAATTCATAAAATCCATACCATTAATTGCACTCATTACTATAACACACTCTATATGATATTATCATATTGTATTATTCTTATATATTTTTTACTATTCATATAATATAGAATGTATAAAATACTTATTAATATAGCTAGTTTTTTAATAGGATATCTTATATTTTTAACAATCTATAATTCATATAAAAATATTGAAAAATTTGAAAATATAAAGATTAAAAATATGAAAGAAAAAGAAGAATATAATAAGATAAAACAAGAATCTGATAAGATAAAAGAAGAAGATTATGATGAAAAGATTGAAGATGAAATATCATCAAAAGAAGAAAATAGTTCAATGAGCTCTCTTAGTAATCAATTAATAAAAACAATTCAAAAATTTAACAATTTTGAAACTGAAACCGATAAAGATAATAATTTTAAAATACCTAATAAAAATAATTTATTAATGTTCTTATCATCATATAATAATAATGTTGTAAATGAAAAATTAAAATGGTATTCAGAAAATAAAGACAAAGATGATGAAACTTTAAATAAAGGTTCGTATTTTACTATTAATAAAATTATTCAATTTGTTCCATTTGCTTTAAATGATAAAATATTAGGGGCTAATATTAATAATACTATATTATCAGGTCCAAATTCAGATTATTTTTCAAATAATATGTATTCTAAAAATGATTTAACACATTTTAGTATATTATTTATGATTAAAATTAACAAGTTATCTGATACTAATACATTATTTGAAATGATTTGCAATACTACTACTAAATATGATGAAGACAAGGAGGAAGAAATATATGTTCCTAATTCAGTTTATATAAAATTAAATAGAGTTAAAGATGACATTTATAACATTATTATAAATATTGGTTCTAAAAAATATGTTATAGATGATATAAATGATAATATTTTTAATAATGATATATCATTTATGTCTTTGAAATTAAACAAAGATAAAATAACATTTATACTCAATAATAATATATATAATTTTGATTATGAAACTACTGATGAATTGATAACAAGTAATCAACCTATTATAATAAATAAAAATGGAAATATTGATGCTTTACTTTATAATTTTGCTTATTATAAAGATAATGTAAGTAATCAAGATATTACTGATTTTAAAAAATATGTTAATTATTATATATATGGATTAAACTATGAAAGAGATAATAAAAACAACATTGTTAAAGAATACAATATTCTAAAAGAAAAACATCTAGATACACTATCATATAATCAAAAGTTAATAGATAATTTACAAAAGGTATTAAAATAAATATATTATTATAGAAAAAAATAAGATATTATTAGGGAAAACCAGATATTGTAAAATAGATAATGAATATATACCATATAACAAATATAAAAAACCTAAGAAATAATTATATATAAAGTTTATTAGTATATAATAATATAACTTATGACCACTAAAAGTGCTATTTTAATTCTTACTCAAAATACTTCTGAAAAACGTATATATCTTAAAAATTGCCTATATTTTCTATTTAAAAATTTTAATGCTAAATATAAATATCCTGTTATTATTCTACACGAAGGAGATTATACTAACTATTTTCAAGAAGAAATTATCAAAAGTGTTAGAGATGAATGTCGTTCTTGTATTAAATTTAAAGAACTAGATAAAAATGATTTTAAAACACCAGAATACGTTGATAAGGATAAAATGACAAAGTCAATTGAACTCCAGCCAGTTCCTTATTGGAGAAACGAATCATATAGAAATATGTGTAACTTCTGGCTATCGCATTTTACTAAGTATATTTCAGAATATGAATATGTTATGAGATTAGATGATGATAGTATTATTGAAGAAAATATTAATTTAGATCTTTTTGAAATTATGAAGGAACGTGATCTAAATTATCTTTCTAATTTAGTTCATATTGATTGTGGTATTTGCAATTATGAGATGAAAGAGTTCTTTGAAAAAGAATATGCTGATAAAAAGGATGTTATTAAAGAACTTTTTGTTAATTCAAAACTTAATTCTGATAATAATAATAAAATTTATGACAATTTTAAAAAGCTATACTCTATTATTAATAACAAAGAATATGAAAAAAAAGAAATTGATATTGATTCTCCTATAATGTATTATAATAACTTCTTTATTACTAAAACAGCTTTTTGGGGATGTGAAGAAGTTAAAAATACTATTGATAAAATTTGTAAATCAGGTAATATTTTCTATTACAGATGGGGTGATGCTCCTCTTCATACAATCATAGCAACCTTATATGATAAAAATAAAATATCTAAATGTGCTTTTAAATATTCTAAAAGACTTCAAAGAGAAGCTTTTAAAGATACTAATGGTAAATTACATTCTTTTATGCCAGGAACATATGACAATAATAGTTGTATAACATATAAAAAAGCTATGTAAATATAGTTGAAAGTAAAAAATTTTTTTTCTTTTTTCATATTTATAACAAACTATCATATCATAATTAAATTTTAAATTCGCCTCTAAGCATCTCATTCTCTTCAATTAATTCACGATTGCGTGATTTCAGCATATCGTTATGTTTTATTAGATTAATTATTTGAACTTTGAGTGTATTAATAAGTTCACTCTCTTTATAATAATCTATGTCAACATATGACGTATGATCATTAGGGAGAACAAAGTTGTAATTTGAAGAATTTGAAGTATTTATATTTGATATATTTTTACTATTCTGGTAAAATTTTTTATATTCTTCGCGCTCTGTTTCAATTAATATTTTCATACTCTCTAACTTCTCATTTAAATAAGCAATTTGAGCTTCATGATCATTTTCCATTCTTAAATGTTTCTTTATTTCTTACAATATAGATGAAATGTAATCTTTAAATATTATAATCATTTTTTCATAAATAATAAGAAAAAGAAGTTAAAATTTATCCAATTTATAGAAGTTTTCATCTGAATAAAATAATAGAGAATACATTTTTTGCATCATAGATGGTTCTTTCTCAATATTAACAGATTCCTTATTAACATCTTGTGTCATATCACTTATTATAGGAAATTGACACGAAATACTTTTTTGCAATACTTTTGAAATTTCACTATTTGTATTATGTTTATTAAGAATTCTATTTACATTATTATAATATCCTATTTTTTCAATATCATATTTATGTGTTATTTTAAGCTGTATTCTTCTATTATTTTTATTACTTCCAAGAGAACCTGAATGTACTAGATTAGCATCAAATAATAAAAAATCTCCTGGTTTACATAAAACCGTGCTTGTACTATCATATAAAGAAACACTTAAATTATTATTATTACTACGTGGTATTACATCAAGGCATTTATCCATTTCGTCAATATATAATATAGCAGTATATGAACGCCGAGGATAATTATTAAATTCAAATATATGACTATTATTATCACGATGACATGTATGAACCACTGAATTTTCTATAAACCATATATAATCCATTAAAACATAATCATCTCCTAATACATTTTTAATATTTAATAATAGGTTTTTATCATTATGAACAATCTCTTTAACAGAATCATAATCTTTATTATCCCATAATTTTTTTATATTAATTATTTCATCGTATTTTAATATATTTTTAAACATAAAAAATCCATCTTTTATAATGTCTGTTTTAGTATCACGTGAAATAAATTGTTTATTTTTATTTATTATATATATTAATCTTAATACATACGATATAAATATCATTATTATAATAAATATTAATATATATAATATTGTCAATCTCCAAGATATATTATTATAATTATTTATATTCATTTATATTCTATAATAAATATAAGATAATATAAACAAATATAAACAAATATTAAAATAAATATTAAAATAAATATTACATGATTTTATTAATTATATCGTTATAAATTTTATCACAATCTATGCATAATATTTGTTGATAATATTTAATCATAAAAAGTTTTTTACAATTTTTACAAGAAATTATATTTTTACTATTATCAATTTCCTGTCTTATTTTCAATACCATATTTAAATATAATACTTTTCTAAAATTTTATCATTTTTTATACATTATCTTCATTATTGTCTTCTGATGATTCATCTGAAGATATATCTAAATCAAAATAATTATTTTGGACAGTATTTTTCTTTTTTTTACTATCGTCTATTTTTTTACTTTTATCATCTTCATATTTAATATCTTCTTCGTCTTCAATATCTTCAATAACTAAATCTTCTTTTTTATTATTATAATATGTAATTAATATATTTGATAATTCTTTATTTTTTATTAGAGATTTAGATTGATCAGAATTAAATTTATGAACAATATCAACCTTATTATCTTGAAAATCTCTTTTTGATATTACTACAATATCTCCGTTTTCAATCATAATTCTTTTATTAAATTTTCTCAAAGTTCCTCTAATAATTCCAATTGATGTTACACCACTATTTGAAATAACGTTTGCTCTACAATTTCCTAGTAATTTTATTACATAAGCATATTCCTCGCAATCACTATCTATTGTATAATTTACGTTTTTATCTCTATTAAAGTCTGCCTTAGATTTTTTATTACGAATACTAGATTGATACATTATTATAATTATTATACTTAATATTATAATAAATTCTTATATAATATATTTACATGATATATATAAGAATATATTCTTATAATTGTATACTATGAATACAATTATTTCTAAATCTGAGGATAAAATATATTTAAATGATATATGGTCTTTATATTTTCACGATCCATATGATATAAATTGGGATATTTCTAGTTATAAAAATATTGGAACAATTTCAAGTGTTGAAGAATTTATATACTATTTTAAAAGTTTCAAAGAGTTTTTTAAAAATGGTATGTTTTTTATTATGAGAGAACATATTATACCTCGATGGGAAGATGAAAATAATAAAAACGGGGGATGTTTTTCTTATAAAATACCTGCTTCTGATTTAGATGATAAATGGTTTAATATTTGTTCTTCAATATTAGGCGAATCATTAGGACAAAATGACATAATATCAAATAATATTAATGGTATTTCAATAAGTCCTAAGAAATTTAGTTATATTATTAGAATATGGATAAAAGATAATAAATATGCTAGAAAAGAGCTTTATAACTTAAAAATACCTAAATATACCAACATCTTATATAAGAATCATATTGAATAAAAGAATCATATAAATATTAAACATTATATTATAAATAATATAATTATGAATACTATCATAGTTAATAAAAATATTAAAGATATTTATAATATTGTAATATCTGATAAATATATAAAGAAAATTTTTAAAAATGCTATTATAAAATATAAAAATGATAATACTATTAAATTTACAAATAAATATGAAAAAAATTTATTAGAATATTATAATGATGATTTATTAAATTTTATTAAAAATATTATTTTAGTAGATTTTATTATTTTATCAATTGAACAGAATATAAAATCTACTAAAAAAGGTTTTATATTACAACAAATCATATCTATGAAAAATAAATATGATAATGATATAGTTTTAACAACTATGTTAAATAATTATAAAATATTTATAGAATTTGATTATTCTATTTACAAAGATGATTCGAATAAATCTGTTATTACTTTATTTGATGTTAGAATAATTGAAAATAATAATTTTATTTGTAATAAAACATTAAATATAAACCAAGACATAGAGCTAAAACCTATTGTTATAAATGATTATTTACATGATTATAATAAATCTAAAAAAAATTTTTTTAATTCTGATGTTAAATATTCAGATAATATTATAATAAATATTATTAACATTATTGCTAATAATTGTATTAAATCTGAATATATAAGAAATATTATTGAATATTATATATCAGAAAATATTCAAATTTATACTATTTAATTTTTTTATTGTTATTTTTTACTTTTAATTTAACACCACATGATGTTTCAATATATCCTTTAATTGAAATATTTCCTTTATGTTCTTTGTCATGACATTCTTTACATAAAGGTGCAAGATTATGTTTATTATTTTTATGAAAATCTTCAAAATATCCATCTGAATTTGCGTTTACTTGATAATTAATATGATGTGTATCTACTGCATCATTAGAACACCCAGTAATACTACATTTATCAATAATAACATCAGCATTATAACGAGACCTTTGTAGATTAATTAACATATTATTAAGTCCTTGAACTTCCTTACGAGTATTTTCTGCAGTCTTCATAAAATCATATGGCATATCTAATGATTTACATACTTCTAGACCGTATACTTGTGAACCTTGTCCGTCTTGTATTTTTCTTTCATATATAATATTATTGTTTTCATCAATACTAATGTGCATATGCTTTACATTAATTTTTGATGTTTTAATATGTTCTTTAATTAAATTCATATCAGTTAGTTCATGTAAATGTGTTGCGAAAATAAACGTTGTATTATTTTTAATTAATACATCTATTGCACTTGTTACAATAGCAATTGCTGAAATTGATTCTGTTCCACAGCAAATTTCATCACCTAGAACAATACTATATTTATCACATCTTTGTAAAATATTACGAAGTTCTGTCATTTCTACTGTGAAACTCGACATACCTTTATAGATATTGTCCATACCTGAAATTCTTGTAAAAATATTATGATAAGGCATATACTCAAAATTTTTAGATGCTACAAACATACCAGCTTGTGCCATAATTATATTAAGTCCTACTGTTTTCATAAAACAGGATTTCCCAGATGCATTAATTCCATATAGTAAATATCCGTCTTTACTTAAACATACATCGTTTCCAACATATTTAACCTTTGTATTAATTCGTTCAATAATAGGATGTCTAATATTTGTAGCTTTAATATATGATGTATCATCATCTTTTGATATTTGCTTAATTGTTGGACGATAATAGCAATATTCGTAAGCATTTTTAGCGTTGCAAGATGCGATATCAACCCTTGTTAAATATTTGATAAGATTATCAATTGTTTTTCCATATGTATTAATATAATTACTAACAAACTCTTGGTAATATTTTAGGACAATAGATGAAATTATGCTATTACATTTAATAATCTTATCAGATTCTTTATTAATTTCTTTATTTGTTAATTTATAAGTAGTTGAAGTAGCTAATGCTTTTTTATCAAATTGCGACATATATGTCTTATTGATTTTCATAGCATTTTCGAATCTTTTTTTAGTAATAGTAATATAATATCCTTCACGATCATTATTTTCAATTTTACAATTTGTAGTATCATTTAGTCCAAATGCTGTTATAGTATTATTAATATTTTGAAGTTTATCATAAGATTCGTTATAATCTCTTGTAATACTGTCAATATCCTCGTAAATTCCTTCAACAAAGAAATTACCTATATTATTTTTATCTGTTAAATTATACTTAGAAGCTTCTTCTAGGTCTAATGTATTAATAAAATCATTAATAGCTATATTAATATTATCTAATGATATTAAATTATTATCAATTGTTTTATTATCGTTTGATGATAGTAATTCGATAATATCAATAGCATTATCTAGTGCAATTTTGAAATTACACCAATCACTAGGTGATATTTTATTTGTAATCATCTTTCTTTTAATTCTTTCCAAATCAATAATATTATTGAGTTTTTTATTTACTTCTCTAAATAGTTGGTCTTTTAGAAGCATTTCAGTATCATCATATCTTTTATTAATTTCGTCTTTGTCAATAATAGGCATTAAAAGACGTTCTTTAAATGCTCTCGAACCGAATGAAGTTGCACAACGATTTAAAATATCAATTAAAGGCTTGTCTCCATTATAAAGTCCAAGAATATTAAGCTGAACTGCACTATTATACTCGATAATTAAATACTTAATATTATCTAATATTTCAGGTTCGTAAAGTTCTTTAATAATATCGGCATTATGTTCATAAGCAAATTGTAGGAGACAGCAAAGAGCTATTCTTGCCATAGAATATTTTTCTAAGTTAAGAACTTCAATAATAGATAGAAGTGATTTTTTAGAGAAGAATGATTTTTCTAAAATACCCTTTTGATATACTAGTTTTTTCATAATGTCAATATATTCGTAATTGTCCCATTTGTAATGTACTAAAATGTTATTAACATTTAGATTTTTAAGAATATAGTCTTTTGAAGAATCTGATAGAGGTGATGAGTTATCTGAAAGAATGATAAGTTCAGATGGATTATATGAATTAATGAAACGAAACGCCTCATCATTAGCAAATTCAGGGTCACTTTTAGTTGAACCTGCTTCATAAATAAAGGTCTTTCCTGTTGAAAGGTCAATACCTGCAATTCCAATAACTAAATATGTATTAATATATTCATAGTAAAGCACCATCATATAATTACTTGTTTTTGCAGTAATTGATGTATTCATTCCGGGACTTAAAATCTCTGTTACTTTGCGTTCAGGATTAGGTGGTTCTGTTGTCTGTTCTACTAAAACAATTGTATAGTTATTATTAAGAAGAATTGTAGTATACTTTGTTAAAGTATATAAAGGAAAACCTGCCATTAGAGGATTATTAATAGATACTTCTGGAATGGTTTTATTTTTTCTTGAAATTTGTATATTACATAAGTCAGCTATATTATATATGAAATTATCTTCAATATCACCTGAAATAGAGTATAATTCGTAAAATGAACCTACTTGCATTAAAACAATACATCTATCTCCATACTTTATTTTGTACTCCTTGCTATAATTAATATAGTCGTCTATAATCATTTTAGATTATTATGATGCGATATATACATATATATGTCAAATCTTTATATCATTGCGATGTGATATATGATATATATAAAGATAATATCATATTATGATGTATAAATGGGAACAGCTACTTCTAAATCCTTTGAGAATGATAATATTGTAGTTAAGAATTATAAAGATGATAATAAACCTTATAAAATTTTTAGTGGTTATAATAAAAAAAGAAAAACAAAAGATGTTGAAATGGTTGTAAATTATTTAGGAGATAAGGATGACCATACTTGTAATAGCCTTTCGTATTATTAAGAGTATATCTGAGACTTGAAAAGAGTACATAATTTTATTTTTTTTAAATTTTTATAAAGTTTAAATATATTATGTAAAAAATAAAATTATGTACTATTTTTAATTCTTGTAATATATTGATATAAATAATAATAAATATAATATATAAAATGGGGTCTTTAAATTCGGGTCTTTTAAATGTAGATAAGGATACTGTAAAAGATACATTAGAAGTTAAAAATGTTTCAGGAATAAAAAGTATCAGTAACAACCCATATAACTCATATAATGAACTAGATAAATATAAATATAATGTAAAAGAATATTGGAAAAACTTTATTGCCTCTATTGATAAAAAATGTAAAGATTATAATGAAAATACTTTTATATAATATATATTATTACAAATAAAAAACAGCTTTTCTATTTTACTTTGCTGTTTTTTATTTTTTTGTTTTATTTGTTGCTCCAATCATTCCTGAAATTGATTTCATCCTTGATTATATACAGAATCATATCTTCTTGGATGGCTATTTCTGATGAATAATCCAAGTATTCGCAAAAATCTTCAGGAGAATCACCACAACCTTTTATTAGGAATGACTGAAAAAGCTTCATAGCTTTTACCATACCATAGTCACATATTATAGCATCCTTTTCTTTTTGGCTCAAATTCTTAATATCTGTAATAATGAAATATTCAAGTTTGTCATCGTAAATATCACTATCAACTTCTTCTCCAAATCCGGATGGAATAGCTTCATTATTCCATTTAACGTTAAAAGCAATAATTGATTTGAGAACTGACTTTTTCAACTTTTCAAGCGTTGAGATTTTAACATCTTCATGAACTACTTCCTGGCAGATAGTGATGATGATATCAGTTGGCAGATCCTGGATGGACATTTTAGAGATTTCAGAGTTTGACGAGTTTTAATGTGAAAGTTGGTGTACCTGTATGAAGGTGATAGATAAATATAAAATAATTAGTAATTTTTTTTGTTTTTTGATATTTTTCGGAACAAATTTAGTCAGGATAAATTTGTCCTAATATTTTTCAAATATGCAAAAAACTGATTAAAATGTATAAGAAACATATCACCTACATAGGTAAAACACACTCTCACAAAGAACCAAATTCAAAACAGCTTTTAGAAGTCTAAAATGACCTCCGTTTCCGCTATCATTTCTGAGTTCGTCTCCAACGTTGACACCGACAAGGAGTATGGTCTTGCTGAGATTAAGGCAATCCT
>Ga0209653_1000696_pt1 | contig 29021 bp, 18 predicted proteins | sample SaaInl6LU_22_DNA_FD_184644 | JGI IMG/M metagenome (GOLD analysis project Ga0209653, IMG submission 184644) | Marine microbial communities from expanding oxygen minimum zones in the Saanich Inlet - ESP_116LU_22_DNA (SPAdes) (version 2) | ecosystem: Environmental > Aquatic > Marine > Intertidal...
TTTCTAAACAGCTAACAAACTATTTGGTGAAAACTGGAGACCCAAGAGAAACTGATGCTAATTTTAATTGGGATACTGTACCCTATTATATGGAGGGCGACAAAACTCCAAGACCTGGCAGAAAGGCCATAGAAGCATTACAACTAGAAGAAGAGTACAATTACATTGACGAGTAATGTATATTTTTTATAAATAATATGCCTTAACAAATAGTAGTCAAGTGTTTTTAAAAAGAGGCTATTTAAAAGAATAATATATTCAGGTTCCTAAAATATTATTCTTTTAGACAGCTTCTTTAAATTTCAGTTTATTTCTATCTGGTAAAAGAGTGATCTAAATGTTTTGTTTGAACGCAAAGCACTAGAATTGCTTATATATCAACCACATTATGAAAAGTAATTTTTCACCTATATAGCTCTTAAGTCTATGAAAAAAATAGCTTACACTATCACTCTATCAATATTGTTGGTAAACTCCTCTCCAGTACTAGCCCAATTATCCATCGAAAACAATGATATTAATTCTATTTCGGAAAAATACTTATCATGGGTTTTAGGGTCAAAAGATATAGATTACAAAAACCCTCTAATTAAAATCAGGTACGAGTCAATATTGAACTATGTAAATAATGCAGATAAAATTTATAACAACCATAAATTTGATATTAATAACACCTTTAACCTAACAGTTAAATCTGGGCAAAGCGAACCCAGAAAAATATTAAGCAAAATTTTATTTCCACTTTGTCTAGGCTATCAACTACCGGGAGATACAACAATTAAAAACCCTTATTACAAAAACCCTATTACTTTAAACAAAATTAATTTTTTGTTCGATTATTTAAAAAAGAAAGGGTGGAAAAAAGGCCTTGATATGGGTTACCATTATTTAGATTCTTACGAGAAAACTGGAATTATTGGCTATGGAGGTTCTATGGGAAACAACTTACTCCCATATGGATTGTCTGTGTTTTTAATGAAAAAGGAGCTGACAGAAAACAAATTATTAAATGAAAAGCTGGAAATGCTTGACTGGGTGTCTAACACTGTAGGTCTCAAATATGATTTTCCTGTACTTTGGCAAGAAACTGGCTATAATTGTGATGGCGTGCGTTCTATGTTTAATGTTCGCCTTTGCTATATTTTAAGCTTGCCAGAAAATCACCCTAACCGCCTGCATGAAATGATATTTTTATCAAAGCTACTTGATAAATCTCTTCAAATTTCAAATGGTTGGGCAGACCTTATCAAATCTGATTATTTAGGGTATCATCATAAAGGCGCCTACCTTAACGCCTATGCCCCAGATGCTTTCCATACAGCTTCATTAATGATTTACCTTTTAGAAGGGTCTGCATTTCAGGTAAGCAAAAAGGCTATTGATAATCTTTCAAAAGCAATTCTTACAACTCGCATATATTCCAATAAATATGATATTCCACGTGGGCTTAGTGGGAGGTTTCCAACATATTTAACTATTCTACAGAATCACTTACCCTCTTTTTTATACGTAGCTAATAATAAAAACCCTGTTCAACATGAGCTTAAATCTGCCTTTATGCGACTTTGGGATCCTACAAACAAAAATTTTAATACTGCATTTTTAAAACAGGTAGAATGTCAAATAATGTACCATGGTTCTGTAGGGGCAATAGAACACACCCTAAACGCTCTTGAGGAAAATATAACACCTGAAATTTCTCCTAATGGTTATTGGTACTTCCCATCTGGAGGCTTAACCATTTACAGACAAAATGATTGGATGGCCTCATGGAAAGGCATAAGTAAATATATATGGGATTTTGAGATTGGTAATCAACAAAATCTTTTTGGCAGGTTTGCAAGTGCTGGAACACTTAGAATTTATGCTTCAGGCAATCCTATATCAGCTATAGAAAGTGGTTATGGGGTAAAAGGCTGGAATTGGGCCAACTTACCTGGAGCCACAACTTTTGACTTACCTGCTGAAAAGTTAAAATCGAAAACAATGCGCCACTTTAGTCCAGAAAGTTTTTTAGGTGGTGTAAACCTAAATGGTAAATACGGTGTAAGTGGTTTAAACTACAATGACCCTTTAGGTAAACTTAAAGCCAATAAAACCGTTTTCTTTTTTGAGGATTATATCGTCTGTTTAGGTAGCGATATCTTTGGTCAAAACAACAAAGCAAATGTTCAAACAACTCTAACCCAATTAAGTTTAGAGAATAGGAACGTAAGAACTTTATTTGGAAAAAAAAACATAAAAGGATTTAACTCTAAAATTGTATGCTCTAACAAATATCCCATTAGTTATATAGATGCTAAGAGACATGCTTATTATATTTTATCTAAAGATACTATATTATTTGAACGTAAAAAACAAACAAACCCTTTGCACGATGGAAAAAAGTTAGCTAAGGGTAATTTTGAAACCTGTAGGATTATACATGGAACAAATCCTCAGGGAAGTAACTATCAATATGCAATTCAAGTAAATGGTGGAAATAAGGGAGCTAAAAACTTAGCTAAAAATTTTGATAAACTGTTTAAAATTCAACGCAATGATAGCGTTGCTCACATTGCTTCTTATTTACCCCAACATATTACAGGGTATGCCATTCGTAAAGCTAATATTATATTGGGCGACACCTTATTATTATCATCTAACAAGCCTTGTTTGGTTATGCTAAAAAACAAGCAAAAAGGCAGAATTTCTTTGTCTATTAGTAACCCTGAATTGGGTAAAATAGATCAAGGCTTAGATTATTACAAAATAAAAACAAGAGCACTGTGGCACGCCAAAAGCACCAAAAAACCAGTAGAGCTTACCTTAAAAGGGTACTGGGATTTAACAGAAACCAATTCTAAAATTAGTGTTGAAATAAATAAAAATGAAAAAATAACAGTTATTACGTTTGACTGTTTCGACAGTAAAACTATTGAAGCAAAACTAGTGGAAAACTAATTGACTATACTGAAAAATTAAACCTTTAACCAAAAAAAGAAAATTCGTAATTCGTGGTTGACTCTTTAATCCCTTAAGATTTCATATATTTTGTAATTGTCATATAACCCTTTTGCAGGAACCATTACCCGTAAAGCAGTTTGACCTCCTTTTAAAAACTGGTTTCCGAGAGTATCTTCAAATTTAAAACATAATTGGTTGTTTATAAACCATTCAACAGTATTTCCCTGTTTTACCACTTTTAAGTGGTGTGTCCCTTTGGGGTTTTTCAAAGTAAAATCTTCACCCTTTATGGTCAAAATTCTTCCCGGACATTTTCTCATATTTGAGGTACCTCTTCCTGGTGAATAAAAAGAAATCCTGTAATTGAATAAATCACTTTTGGTGTAATTGGCCGCTACTCCCCATCTTTTCTTCAATTCAGGACTAAAAACATCCTGTCCCTCTGTTCCTGTACAACTAAACATTATCATATGTAGCGCATTTGGTGACAGGCTTTTAAAATCAAATTCTATGATATAATCAGCAGGTGTAATGAACCTATTCCAATAAACAAGATGTCCGCCCTTAAACTTATTATCATAATAATAATTCTTAACATCATCCCCTAAATCTGCTCGCATAGCTGTTTCTACGGGGTCATAATAGTCTTCACCATTTCCAGAAAAATTATTATTATTTTCGTTAAAATACGTCTGTACGTCGTCATAGTATTTAGAATGTAACAGCAACTTTCCATTTTCAATTTTAGCAACACCAGGTCCCTCCATTTTCCAATCGTTCAAATCATCTTTACTACTAAAATCACATGAGTAGATTAACTTGGTTTTGTATTGTGGTTGACAACTTATTCCTATTAAGGTCAAAACCACTATAATAACTAATGGCAAATGTTTTAGAAAAGACTTAATTTTTAGCATAAGAAAGCTTTTTTCAAATTAAAAAACATTTTGTTAATTTGATTTATTTATTCTTAAAACTATAGGCGCACCTGCGTACATTTCTTCTTTATAATTATAAAACTTACCATCTTTGGCATCGGGCATCTGTACTTTTATAATACTTTTGTTTAATTCATTTTTTACTACTACACTTTCTCCTTTTCTAGGTTTAATACCTTGAAAATTGTAACCATAGGTACCTTCTTTTAAGTTTCCTGTGATTGAAATTGTTATTTCATCAGTCTTTAGGGAATGAAGAGGGTCGGTTAGTGTAATCTCCATTTGGTTACCCAAATCTTTAATCATTAGCAAAACGGGGTGGGTAGAAGTAATAGATTTACTTTTAAACGTAACATCACCTGGTTGAAAAAACATAACTTGTGTTATTCCTTGCTTTTCTAAAAAAACGGCATGGTGTACGTTAGGCTTAACACTAATTTGTGTACTTTCAATATAATTCTGTAACAACTGTTCCAAATCTTCTGCTGAAACATTTGCTACCATAACGTAATAGTATCCACTTTCATTTTCTGTAGGTTGGATACCATGATCTAACGCAAAGATGTAATTTTTGCTTTCTGTGTTTTTAGTATTGGCATCAGTTATATTAATGGATTTTCCAGTTTTTAAGTAAAGTGCTTGTTTCCCTTTTGGAAAAACAAAATATCCTTTTTTATCATGATGCAACCACATTGGACTTGAGGTTTCAATTATTAAGTCTTCTGATGTCCCAGGATCAATAACTACTTTTTCTCCATTTGCAAAATATGTAAGTTTTGAATCGAACGTAGATTGATCTATGCAAGTAACAATGGGTGCTATTTTTTTAGATGCCATTTTTCTTTTGATAGAACTACCCAACGCAATGCCATAATTATCAATTAAATGAGTTGATTTTAGGGCCTCGGCCGATGTGTAATCATCCGATGGCTTGTGGTGGTAACCTACTAATCCAGCAGTACCATTGGACAAAACTCCAGAAAATACGTTAGCTCCTGGTTTTGATAATGATGCGGGGCCTTTTGGCATAGGGTCAACTTCCCAACCTTCAGTTACACCGGGCAATACGTGCCAATCTGCATTCTTTTTCATGTTTACATTATACTCATCACTATCAATCTGTAATAAAAGCACACCACTTCCAGCATGCCAAGATTTTCGTATTTTACTAAAATCTTCAGCACCAGAAGTTCGTACAGATTTATTCTTTACCGAAAAGTAATAATTCCCATCTTCGTTTTCTTTCCGATGCACCAAATAATCACCATTCCAAAAAGCTGTTGTTTCAGTATGTTTATGTTTTCCCGATTTTAAGGCCTTTTGTAACTGTCTGATGCTTTCTTCATTGTTGATTTTTACACTTTCTGGTTTGTTCTTAAACATGTGTTTAATCGATTTTGCTACATGTTTCGTTCCAAAATCCGACATATCAGAATAAAAACTTCTCCCTGAAACCAAAAAATCCAATGAATTTTTATAGACCAAACGCCTATATGAATAATCAAGGCGATCAGACAGGAATTGATAACTTTCACCCGTCATTGGATAAGGTGTAACATTAAAATATTCCATAGCAATATTTGCGGTTGTTAACCACTCAAAACCATAGGCATACATGGCTACATCTGATGCATGGTGTCCGGAGTGATGGGTTACAGTACCGTCTGGATGAAAACCAGATTGATTGTAGGTATGTGAAGGAGTTGATAATTTATCACACCAACTTCTAACATCTGCAAGTACCCCAGAAGGGAACCAGTCTTTAGCAAAGGTTTTTCCTTCAAATTTTGTGCCGTTATAATAATCGTCATACCAATAAGGCACATAGGTTATGGGGCGATTGTAATCTGCCCACAAAATAGGGAGCAACATCAATGTTCGCATCCTATGACCAATATTGGCATCTGACCAAGCTCCTTCTGAGTAGTTTTCGTATGAAATATTTTTCCACCTTTGGTTTACATTATCCATATCCCTTCTTTGGTCGGCAATTGAAAAAAATAATTGATAATATTTTATCACTGCATTGTACACAGCTTTAGCTTGCTTATCACCTTTTTCTAAATCGTTTAGCAACTCTGGCCAAACTTGTACTAAAGGCGCTCCAAGTGGGTCGGTAACTCGCCATTGATGTGTAATCATGCCATGGGTTAAGTAGGGATTCTTGCTAAACCCATCTCCTATTTCGTTGCCTACTGGTTTTCCATCAACGAATAGTTCATTGCCGTAAATGGGCACCTTTTTGGTATATTCCAATACAGAACTGTAAATAGCATTCTTTAAGCGTTTTGTATTGAAATAATTATCGCTTTTTACCCCGTATTTTTTTGATTTGGCGTATGAATATCCCAAACCGCCTATTTTATTGGCTACAGTTTCCCAAGCAACATCCAAAGCTTTTTTGCTTTCATAATCTGATGGAATTCTGTCATAGATGTCAGCACTAGAAAAACGTCCGTCATTATTTTCTAAATCCAGCAAAACCTTCTCAAGTTTTTTGTCGCTATAACGTTTTCTACCATAAAGTCTAGGAATTTGAATCGTTTTTGGTGCATATACATCAACAAGCTTTTGCCATACTGTTTTTTTTACTACATGAATTAGAATATCTGTTTTAGCTAAAACTTCTTTTTTATTTCTCAAGGATACCGTTAGCTTATAGTCTATTGGTGTTTTACCTGTTCTCTTACGTTTTGCTACTTTTAAAACCCCGAATACTCTACCTTCGATATCTCTTTCAGTCTCAATAGTAAAAATATCTGTATCGCTTTTATCTATTCTGAATTTATATGTCTCAGGTATTTTGCTAATATGAGCATCTTTGTTACGTTTCAAGTTTATTTTACCAAAAACCTTGGATCCAGATTTCTTATTTGTTTGTATGTCGAAATAACCGGCAAACAAAGTTTCCTGTGCGGAAATACTTGTTGCAAAAACCAATGTTAATACTATTACAATTGTTCTCAATTAATTTTATTTTAGGTGTAACTGTATTTATATATAATGAATCATAACTACTTAGTAATGAAAATATTTGCTGAAGGACTTTAATTATTTACTGTATTCTTCAATCTTTTGTATCTTAATAAAGCTTCCAGAAAATAATAGTCTGCATAAATAAGTGTGCCATCTTTTTCAGAATCCCTAAGATAATTTCCTGTGGCATGTTTTATAAGAAAGTTTCCGTTGGTTCCAGGTTCGGCGAAATATTTTGGCGATGAAAGGCTTTCTATTATTTTTTTGCCCTCCTTGAAATACTTGCTCCCATTTTCTTTGGATAATTCGCTTAGTTCAAATAAACCCGAAGCCAAAATAGCAGCTGCGGAAGCATCTCTCATTTTAGAAATCTTTGCTCCACTATAGTCCCATATTGGAACCATATCTTTGGGCATATTTGGGTGGTTCAAAATAAACGATGAAATATTCTCAGCATGTTTTAAATATTTTTTATCACCTGTTTCTCGATACATTAAAGTGTATCCATATAATCCCCAACTTTGCCCCCTACTCCATGCAGCAGTTACGGGATCATTATTACCGTTATTCCAATCCTTTCTTCTGAAGACTCCTGTTATGGAATCATAATCGACTACATGAGAACAACTAAAGTCGTCTCTATATTGGTATTCCATTGTTTTATCTGCATGCTTTACCGCTATATCATAATATTTTTTGTCGCCAGTAAACTTAGCGGCAGCAAATAACAACTCCAAATTCATCATATTGTCAATAATTACAGGATATTGCCAGTTTCTTGTTTTAAAGCCATTGCCTTTAGGATTCCAGGACATAATGACACCTACTTTAGGGTCAAACCTAGCAATTGCAGATTCTGCAGCTTGTATAATTACTGCTTTATACTCTGGGTTTTTGGTGGCATCAAAGGCACGACCATAACTACAATAAATTCTAAATCCTATATCATGATCTTTTGTATTGTATTTTTCCTCTTCTAAAAGTTCTGTAGCATATTTTGCTTTTTCTAAAATAGCTTCATCTTTACCATACTCATAAGCCATCCATAAGCACCCTGGATAGAAACCGCTAGTCCAATCGGAGATTTTTCGGTATCCTCTTTCCATTGATCTAGGTAAAAGGCTTTTTTCCTTAACTTCTGGCCATGCATTATTGACATGTATAACTGTTTTATCAAAAAGCTCATCAATCTTTTTATCATCTAGCAAAAAGCTTACTGCCTTTTCACTTTCATCTTCACATTTCTTTACGTTGTTCTTACAAGAATTGGCCACAACTACAAGTATAGTTAGGCATAAAAAGTACTTAGTAACAGTCTTTTTAAAATTATCTTTGTAACGTGTTATTCTGAAGTTCATTTGTTTAGCTTTATTGGCTCTTTAGGTCATAGCAACAGCTTCTCTATTATTTACTTTTCTTTAGTGATTCGAAAATAAAAATTTGTTTAGCCCAGCTAGTTTTAATTATAAAAAAAGGTTTCACATTAAGCCATTATGATGACTTGTGTGAAACCCTTTAGTGGTGGCTATTAATCAATCTGTTCTTACCGTTATAACCAGTTTAGGAGCATTATTAGGATCTGGCACATCTGCACCTCTTGGACAGAAATAAAAAATTCTAGCACCTCCAGTAGATGAAACTACTTCTATACCTAAAGACAGTTTTCCATCTGACTCAGTAATTTGTAACTGAGATGTAACATCGTAAGAATGCTTAATACCTGTTAAACCAGAAGTTGCTACTGGTGCACCTGCTGTGAATGTAACTATTGCTGGATTATCAAACCTTCCTGTGGTGGTGTTACTAAAATCTGCTGTTGTATTCCATGTCACCGTATTTTGATCCCAAGAATCATCAGAAACGTAGTGTATGGTTTGTGTGGTAGGCCCTCCAACTTCAATTTCAGCGGCAGACCAAGAAGTTTCTCTGTAAGTTGTTAATACCAACTGCGCATCCATAACTTTAGAGGCATTAATTCCTGAAATATCAAAACGCATCAAACCGCTACGTGTATTTCTTTCGTCTGGTAGTTTGTTACTCAAATCCAATCTACCAGTACTAAAGTTATCATCTCCATTTGTGCCACCTTTTATATGTACATCGGCCTCAGAAACAATCTCTAGTACTTCTGTTGGTATATCGTCCTCAACAATTGTCACATTATGCTTAGTAACACCTCCCCTAAATAAACCAGCACTGTAATTGCTTAAGTTCATAACAATTGTCTTGTCAGATTCTATTAAGGCATCGTCAATAATTGTGATAGGAACTGTAACTTGGGTTGCACCAGGATTAACATTAACAGTTAATGCCCCACCAGTTGTTCCTGCATTATAATTGGTACCTTCTATTGCTGAACCAGTAAATATTATATCGAAAGATTCTGCGGTAGGAATAGCCTCAGAAAAGGTGATTAATATATTGTGCGATCCTGCATTTTCATCTACAGAACTTTCAGCGTTATCAAAACTAACAAGGGGCGGTATTGGCTCATCATCAGTAATATTGAATTTAAAGTCCTTGTGGATGCTTCTGCCTCTTGTCGAGTATGTAGTATCTGCGAGAAAAACACGGTCTCCCACTAAGTTATCTAATTTAAACTCCACAGAGCGATCTCCGGAATAAACACTATTATCTATAACTTTTACATTTAAACTAATTGAACTAGACCCTGTAGGGACAGTAAAATTTGGTCCAGAATTTCCATTAGCATCTGTGATACTGAGTTCTGAGGCATCTCCTGAGACAGGCACAAGATCAAAACTAATATCACTAAATATTGGTTTTGATGCACCTACTTCCAATACAAAAGAAGATACAGCCCCTTCTGCTATTTCACCTATTCTTTCTTGTTTAAAGCCCACAGCTGCATTTGCCTCATCATCAACACCATATACAATATTTCCGTCTTCTTCACATGCAATCACTAAAAGCAGAAGTACTGCACTTAAGATTTGTGAAAGTAACCTCACCTTATTTTTTATTTTATGTATCATTATATTTTAATTTTAATAATTATTAAGACTATCTGTACCCATTATTACTAGGGTCAGTATTCAATATATCAGGGTTTTGGCTTATTTCTCCCGCAAATGGAATTGGTAATAACACATGTTTTGGCTCAAAGTTATCTGCCTGAAAATAATCGCCTTTTCTATCAAAACCTGCCTCTATCATTGCTTCATCAGTTTTTGTAATCGTTTCACCTAAAACACCCCATCTAATCAAATCTGGCTTACGTACCCTTTCAAAACATAACTCCCAGCTGCGCTCGTCCCTAATTTGTTGTCTAAACTCAGTTCCACCAACGCCAACAATATCTATTTCTGCATTAGTTGAGTTAGTTCCCATTGCTCTTCGTCTTACTTCGTTTACGGCGTCATAAGCAGATTCAATAGAAGCTCCTGAGGGTAAAGCACCTCCATTAAGCAAGGTTTCGTTTACACTTTCTGCATACATTAGTAAAACATCTGCATACCTTATAACTGGCCAGTTCATGGCATCCTGATTAAGGTTGGGCGATAATTGTGGCATTAAGTACCTCCTATATTTACCAACGCTCCATCTATTATTTGATCGAGCTACTGATGTGAACGTATTATCTCTATTAATTTGGAAGGTAGCTATAGACCAGTCTCTCCTTAAGGAATCATTCTCGGCAAAACTATCATAAAATACAGGTAGGGCATACCACCTAGGTGCACCTCGGCTATAAATAGATCTAGTATTTGATGTTATTCCAAACCATCCACCAACAACACTTGCATCTGCACTACTTTCACCAGGATAAGAAAAGTGAATCTCCCACATGGATTCTCTTGGCTCATATACATTTAATGAGAGGTTATGGAAAACTTCAGGAAAAAGACCATCAAAAGGTGCTCCAACTTCCAGTTTGTTGATATTCATGTTCAACCTATGTTGCCCACTCTCAATTACTGCTAGTGATTGTTTAACTGCCTCAGAATATTTGCTAGTATTATTTAATGGGAACCCTGCCCAATACAAATAAACCCTTGCCAGAATACCTTGAGCCGCAGTTTTACTAATCCTGCCCACACTTTTAACGTTAGGAGCATCCGGTAGTAACGGAATAGCCTTTAACATATCTTTTTCAATTTGAGCGTAAACCTCTTCAGCAGGTGATCTTTCAATTCTTAAATCAGCTAGGGTTACATCTGATGTCAATCTTAAAGGCACATCACCCCAATTTTTAACCAATTGAAAATACAAAAAGCCTCTTAGAAAATAGGCATCTCCCAAAACGTTATTATAACTATCTAAATCTGATTGGTTATTAGCATTGTCTCTTAGTTCGGTAACCCTGTCAATAACGGTATTTGCGTTATAAATAGCTGTATAAATCTGACCCCAAACTCTATTTATTGTACCGTTAGTCTCTTCAATTTGATAATTGGATAATAAATCATCATCAAATCCCCTATCTACCCTCCAGTGGCACGAATGATCTGAACCTTGCTGAAAATATAGTAGGTAATATTGACCATATAGGTTTCGACTTCCTAGAGCATCGTAAATTCCAAACAGCCCTTGTTCAGCTGCAGCTACGCTATTATAGAAATTATCTCCAGTGAAAGCATCATATACTTCTTCTTCTAACACATCGCTACAAGATGTTATTGATAAGGCTACAACTATAATAGTTACAAATGTTTTGTATTTTCTGCTAATGCCGTAAAAAATATTTTTATTAATACGTTTAGTTTTCATAATATTATTATTTTTTGTTTAAAAACTTAATGAAAGTCCTCCTATAAAAGTTTTACTTCTTGGGTAGGCTCCAAAATCAACTCCAGCCGTAAGACCATTACCTCTTGTACTTGATTCTGGATCAAAACCAGAGTAATTAGTCCATGTTACTAAGTTTTGTCCCGTAACATACACTCTAAATTTCTCCATTCCTATTTTTTCTACTAATGCTTTTGGGAATGTATAGCCTAGGGAGACAGTTTTAAGTCTCAAGAAAGAACCATCTTCAATGTATTTGTCTGTTAAAACCAATGAAACATCTCTGGCACTTCTATGAGTTGCTCCGGCATTTTCTTCTGGAGTTCTATCGGTTCTCCAACGACCTAATATCTCAGGAACAAAGTTTCTTACCATTTGCATATCTGAAGTATATAGAATTCTGTTTGCATTGTATATATCATTTCCATATTTCCACTGGAAGAAAACATTTAAGTCAAAACCTTTATAGCTAAAATTGTTGGAAAATCCACCAAAGAATTTAGGTCTTGGGTTACCCAAAACAACTTTATCTCGGTCATCAATAACATTATCTCCATTTATATCCTTATATTTTCTATAACCTAATTCTTCACTTCCAAATGAAACATCAATAAACGGATTCCCGTCAGCATCAAAATCTTCTTCTCTGTAAAGTCCATCATCTATATATCCATACATTAATCCAAATGGCTGACCGACCTCTGAAATATAATCGTTTGTAAATTGATTAATTGAATACCAATTTGAGGAACTCAACAAAGCATCGTCCTCTGCCAAAGCAATGGTTTCATTGGTTGGGAAAGTAAAATTCAAGTTAGAACTCCATGAAAATTCACCTTTAAAATTTTCTGTATTTAATGAAAGTTCAAGCCCTTCATTCCTAATTTTTCCAATGTTCCTAAAAACCCTTGAAAAACCTGAAGAAGATGGTACAGGAGCATTCAGAAGAAGATCGATAGATTCTTTTCTGTAAGCATCTGCAGTTAGTAAAACCCTACTGTCAAAAAATGCCAAATCTACCCCCAAGTTAATTTGTTCTTGTGTTTCCCATTTGATATCGGGGTTTGCCAAATTAGATGCTGCAACACCAGGAGTAATACCATTATTTTCACCGTAAGTTACTGGGTTTAGTATTGCCAGTGATGTATTGGCTGGTATTCTGTTATTACCTACTTGACCCCATTCAAATCTTAACTTACCATCATTCAGTATTTTCGATTCATTCAAAAAATTCTCACTTGAGAATCTCCAAGCTACTGAGAATGATGGAAACAAACCAAATTTCCTGTTGTCTCCAAATCTTGAAGACCCATCATTTCTTATCGTTGATGTAAATAAGTATTTACCTTTATAATCATAGGTGAATCTTGAAAAATAAGAAGTTAACAAGTTTGTGGCACTTCTAAAAGATTGAGAAAAGGTAGGCACTGTTCCCTGCCCCAAATTATCTAGACCAAGAGTGGGATCCGGAAAACCAGTTCCGAAAGCAGTTACTCCCTCGCCTTTTATGTTTTGGTAATCAAAACCAAATAAAGCAGAAACGTTGTGATCATTAAAATTCCCTTTATATCTAAGCGTGTTAGAAATCAAAACATTGGTAGTTTCAATATTTCTTATGCTAGCCCTGGTAAAACCATTACGTCTATGAAACGCACTATTCACATCATCAAAAGAAGATAGTCTTCTAAACTGTTTTGATAAACCTGCACGCACTTTTAATGTCACCCCTTTAAGCACATTATACTGCAAATAACCATTAAGGTATAAATATTGTCTAAGATCTGATCTGGTTTGCGTGCGAGCGTTTACTAAAGGGTTTGATATTGGCGCACCCTCTTCAGTTTCAGGGTCGTCTGGCAAGTTCAACAATTCATCATTTGAATAAAACAACCCTCCTGTTGGCCTACCCTGTACTATATCCTTTAATAGATTAAATCTACCGCTACTTGCTGTAGCCGAACCAGTTTCGTTTGCATTTGGGTTTAATATATTTGTCGAGGTATGTGTTCCTGTAATTTCAGATGTAGTATAAGAAAAATTAGCCCCAGCTCTTAACTTTTTAGAAAGTTTTTGGTCTAGCTTAAGCTTTATGTAAGTTCTTTCAAAACCACTATTAGGCAAAATCCCGTCAGATGTGAAATTGGAAAACGACAAGTTGTACCTTGTATCCTGACTACCTCCATTTATTGAAATAGAATGGTTTTGTATTTCGGTATCTTTTCCAAAAACCTCCTCTTGCCAATCAATTCCGTTAATGCTAGTTCCGTCTGGTTTTAAATAACTGCTCAAAGGCCCATACTGTGTTTCTGTCTGTTCTGGCTCTAACTCGTATCTTAAATCAACGAATTCATAAGGCGTTAGTACATCTAAATATTTCGCTATTTGATTAACCCCAACAAAAGCGTTGTAATTAACCTGCGCTTTACCTCTTATACCATCTCTACTAGTAATTAAGATTACACCGTTACCACCTCTAGAGCCATAAATTGCAATTGCAGATGGACCTTTTAAGACCTCTATAGATTTAATGTCAGATTGATCTATTGAGGAAAGATCAAAATCTTCAATCGGGAAACCATCTACTACATAAAGAGGGTTACTAGATTGCGTTAAAGATCCTGTACCACGAATAACTATACTGGACGAAGCCCCTGGCCTCCCCTGAGTTGAGGTAACGCTTAGCCCAGAAATCCTACCTGCTAAGGCTTCTTCAACAGAAGCCACAGGTGCTTTAACCACTTCTTCAACCTCAACAGAGCCTGTAGATCCAGTTAAATCCTTTCTTTTAGCTTCTCCATAACCGATAACAACAACCTCATCAAGCTTCGCCACGTCTTCTTCAAGAGTTATATTGATTAATTCATTCTTTCCGACGGCAACCTCCTTGGTTTTAAATCCTATATAACTAAAAACCAAAATATCTCTACCTCTAGCTTTTATAGAATAATTACCGTCAAAATCGGTTGTTGTTCCTTTTGTTGTTCCCTTTACAAGGATTGTAACTCCTGGTAATGGCTGATTACTCAGGTCAGACACATTTCCAATTATGTCATTCTGACCATAGATTGAAACTGATAAAAACAAAAAGGTCACCAAGAAGAGCTTGTGCAATGATCGCAACCCAATTGAATTCTTACAAATTTTTCTCATAATTAAGTTTGTTTAGAGTATTAGTTAATTTAAAATAATAATAAAATTAAAGCAATAGCTCCATCTAATATTAAAATTATGATACACGCATAAAGGTTATTTGATACACTTGCAACCAAACTTATTTTTGGCGGTTTAATTTACTCATCTATTTTACAAATGCCTAATAGAATTGAAGCTAATTATTGTTAAAAATTTGTTTATTACTTTCACCTTCCCCGTCAACGCATTTAATAAAATTTGAACTGAGCACTCATACCTATATTATTGTTTTTGAACCCGTAAAGATCATTTATAAATTATACTTATCAACAGCAAATCAAATCCCTTTTCTGAACTCTATTATATTTTAAACACTATATTAATAACATCCGTTCTCGAAGAATAAAATAAGGAAACCAAATAGTAATGTAATTGATTTGCTATTTACCCGAATTCAAACCTTTAATATTTTTACAAAAGCAAATTTGATCTAGGGCTTTACACAAAACTCAACAGTTGATTACCATAAAGAGTTCTTTTTAGCTTTCTGAACCAGAATAAAGCTAAATCCATTCTAAAAAATATATTTCTTATAGACAAATGATACAAATCAAAGGTTCTTTTGATACACGCTTTTTAGTTGAATCCTAAACAATACCCTTTATTCGTATCTTTAAAAGATACTATATGTTACATTTTTTTTAAACTTAATTTTATTGTAATGATTAATCAAACTTTTTACACATACTTTTTAATCATATTACTAGCATGTCTTAAAACAGGCATGTTGTTCTCTCAAAATAAAACCCCTGTTTTTAAGCATTTTTCTGTTAAAGACGGATTATCACAAAATGGAGTTGTAGACATCTTCAAGGACTCAAAAGGTTATATGTGGTTTGGCACACGGGATGGCCTAAATTGTTTTGATGGTTACAATTTTAAAATCTATCGGCATAATGACGAAAACCCACATAGTATCAGTAGTAATATCATATCAGTTATTACAGAAGACAGCCAAGGAAAACTATGGATTGGAACTAAAAATGGACTTAATTCTTTTGACAGAAATAATCAAAAATTCACATCTTATAAAAATAATCCCTCAAAGAACACTTCAATTTCAAACAATGAGATTATTTCAATTTTAATTACAAAAAATGACGATTTATGGGTAGGTACCGCAAATGGACTAAACTTAAAACTTAAGGACTCTACTGTATTTGAGAAATTTCACCATATTATCAATGATCCTAATTCCATTAGTGGCAATCATATCTATGCATTATATGAAGACAAAGATGCTAACATCTGGGCAGGCACAAAATCAGGTGGGTTAAATAGGTTAATTAAAAACACAAAAAGTTTTGAAAAATATTTGCACGACCCATCTAATCCTAAATCTATTTCAAGTAATTTCATTAGTTGTATCACTCAAAGTAAGGATAATAAATTATGGATTGGAACTCATGACAATGGCATTTCTATCTTAGATTCTACTGGAGTATTTAGTAATGTGAAATATGAAAAAAGTACTACAAATTCGCTTTCAAATAATAGAGTTAGGGAATTAGTTTTTGATGACCAAGACAATTTATGGATTGCTACTTATTTTGGGCTGAACTATTATAACACTAAAACGTTAAAATTTCAAACCTACATCAATAATTCTTTTAACCCACGGAGCATAAGCCATAATTCGATACTCTCATTATATCTTGACAAAAATGGATTATTATGGTCTGGTACTTTCTTTGGTGGGTTAAACATTCTCAATTTAAACTCTGAAAGATTTGCTTATTTTCAGCATGACCCTCTGAATAAAAATACTTTAAGCTATAATGTAGTGAGTGCCATGGTGGAAGACAAAAAAGGAAATGTTTGGGTTGGTACCGAAGGTGGAGGCCTTAACTATTTTGATTTCAAAAGCCAGTCTTTTTCAAGAATAAAAAGTTTTAATGGGCATTCCTTTGAATTTAATACTATTAAATCTCTTCTTATAGACAAGAATAATAACCTTTGGATTGGTACTCACTTATATGGACTAATTGCTTTAAACTTTAAATCAGGCAAAATATTAAGATTTTACAATGAAGATAATAACGAAAACAGCTTAAGCGATAATAGTGTTATATCTTTAATAGAAGACAACTTAGGGAAAATATGGATTGGAACAGAAAGTGGGTTGAATTTATATGACCCAAAAACTTCTGATATTAAAAGGGTTAAACTAAATAAAAATAATATGTCAATTATTGCTCTTTTAGAAGATTCTAAAAATAATATTTGGGTGGGCACGAGGTTAAATGGTCTTTTTAGCATAGGCAATGGAACAATTGAACATTTTATAAATATTCCCCAAGACAAAAACAGCTTAGGTCATAATGGTGTTTACTATATTTTTGAGGATTCCGAAAAACGTTTGTGGGTGAGTACCTATGGAGGTGGCTTAAACTTAATGGATAAGACAAATGGAATATTCAAAAGATATCGTGTTAAAGATGGGTTAATTAACGATGTAGTATATAATATCGTAGAGAGTAACGAATATTTATGGATAGCTACACCTAGTGGCATTTCTAAGTTCAACTTGCAAGCTAAACAGTTTAAAAATTATAGCCCAAACAATGGGCTTCCTATTGAAGAGCTCAATATCCAGTCTTCTTTAAAGCACTCAAGTGGCAACCTATTTTTTGGTGGGTTTAATGGCCTAATAAGTTTTAATCCTAAAAATACTCCGGACAACCCCTTTGCACCCAACATTCATATAACAGATTTAAAACTGCTGAATAAATCTATTTTGCCAAATGATGAAAGTGAACTTCTTAAAAAGAATATTAGTGAAACTAAGGAAATAACTTTCTCTCATAATCAAAATATTTTTTCAATTGAATTTATTGCATTAAATTATTTTCAGCTTGGTCAAAATCAATATGCATATATGCTAGAGGGACTGGATCCAGATTGGAATTACGTTGAAAACAACAGATCTGCTACTTATACAAATCTAGAACCAGGTAATTATACATTTAAAGTTAAAGCTGCAAACAACGATGGCGTTTGGAATGAAAGTATAACAAGCTTAAACATTACTAAACTACCTCCGTTTTGGAAAACAATATGGGCTTATATTCTATATCTAATTATTGCTACAGTAATATTTGGAATAATTAGAAAATACTTTTTAATAAAACTCCATTTAGAGAATAACCTAAAATTGGAAAAATTAGAAAAACAGCAAATTGCAGAACTCACACAGCTTAAATTAAGTTTTTTTACTAATATTTCACATGATTTTCGCACTCCTCTTACACTCATTCATGGTCCATTACAAAATTTAATAGAAAAGACGCAGACAAAAGAGGAACTAAAAGAGCTTTTACTTATGAACAAAAATGTAAATCTCATGCTACGGTTAATCAATCAATTGATGGATTTTAGAAAAATCCAAACTGGAAAACTTAATCTGAACTTAACCTTTGAACCCATATTCCCCTTTTTAAAAGAAATATTGTATTCGTTTCAAGATTTTGCAAAAACACACAAAATTGAGTATTCTTTTGTTAACCGCGCTGTAACAGAAAGCATGTATTTTGATAAAGATAAGCTTGAAAAAATACTCTACAACTTATTATCTAACGCCTTTAAATACACCCCTAATGAAGGTAAGATTACTGTTATGCTTTCTGAAAAACAAGATGAACAGGATAAAGCGAATAACTTTTTAGAAATAAGTATTAAAAATACTGGACACGGTATTGATGAAAAGAATTTAAAAAACATATTTGATCGATTTTATCAAGGAAATGACCAAAGTAAGGATTCTAAAGCAGGTTCTGGAATAGGACTCTCTTTAGTAAAAAAATTGATAGAATTGCACAAGGGATATATTTCTGTTAATAGTAAAAAGGAAAAATATACAGAATTTATAGTTGGAATACCTTTAAATGATGTTTATTCAAATGAAGAGAAATCTAACATCAAAAGACAAGGTGAATTTGAAAAAATCCACAAATCAAAAACTCACATAAAACCTACCAATAAAGAAAATTTTGATAAGAAAAAGCACACCGTCCTAGTTGCAGAAGACAACCATGATCTCAAGGGATTTCTAAGGGATACTTTATCCGATAATTATAATATAATAACTGCTGAAGACGGCGAAATAGCATTAGCTTTAGTAAAAGCAAACAGGCCAAACCTCATAGTGTCTGATATAATCATGCCAAAAATGTCTGGTCTAGATTTGTGCAAGGCAATTAAAAGTGATGTTAAACTAAACCATATACCTGTTATTTTGTTAACCGCTAGAACAGATTTATCTATAAAACTGGATGGATACCATACTGGAGCAAACGATTATATTTCCAAACCATTCAACACCAAAATCCTATTGTCTAAAATCAATAATTTATTAAACTCCATAGATAATATAAAAAATATTCTAGAAAGGAGATATTTTCTGGAAGACAAAGAGTTAAATATTAATTCTGCTGATGAGATATTTTTAGAAAAGCTATCAGATTATATTAGAGATAATATAACAGATGTAGACTTAAATGTTAACAAAACTAGTAAAGCACTAGGTATGAGTAGAGTGCAACTATATAGAAAGGTGAAAGCTATAACAAATAAATCTGCGATTCATTTTATAAGAGATTTTAGATTATCAATAGCGGCCAAACTTTTGGAGAAAGATACTTACAACATAAACGAAATTTGTTACAAAGCTGGTTTTCAAGACGTTAGCTATTTCCGCAAATCCTTTAAGAAAAAATATGGAATTTCACCTAAACAATATGCTGAGCGAGAGCAAAGTACTATTATAAATACATCGAGGAACGAGCATTAATTCTTTGCAAACAAAATCCGTAGTAACTTAAGTTTTGAAATTGATAGCTGTATTTCAACTACTATGCCCAACACCTTTTTGATTAATTAATAATTACTTAGCAAATAAGCCTAAATAAAAAAACGATAAAATAATGCGCAATAAATTTTTCTTAATTTTTGTCTTAATAGGATTTGGTTGGATTACATTTGGACAAACAAATATTCAATCTAGGCCAAATATACTATGCTTGGTCATTGAGGATACCAGCCCATATCAATTTAGTTGCTACGGTAACCAAGATGTCAAAACACCCAATATTGATGCTATGGCTTTAAATGGCATTCGTTATACAAATGCAAGCTCTAATGCCCCACACTGTTCTCCAGCTCGGTCAACGCTAATTACTGGTTTATACGCCACAACCTATGGAATGGATATCCATAGGGAAAGATACATAACTCCTAACAATATATTCTATCCAAATTTTTTAAGACAAGTTGGGTATTTTTGTACAAATAATTCCAAAACCGACTACAATACCACACAAAATAATTTAGATATGTGGGACGAGTGCGGTAAAGAAGCATCTTATAACAGTAAAAAACGTAAACCTAATCAACCGTTTTTTTCTGTTTTCAATACTAGCGCTACCCACATGGGGTTGGTTAGGACTATAACTACCGAAGGCAGACCCAATTATAATAACTTTGGAATTGATAAGAACAAAATACATATCCCTCCACATGTTCCAGACCTTCCCGAGGTAAGATCGGACGAAGCCGCTCAACTAAAGGCCTCTAAAGAAACAGACAAATGGGTACAGGCATATTTAAACGACCTAAAAAGTAAAGGTTTAGATGAAAACACCATTGTATTCTTTTTTAGCGACCATGGAGGATGCTTGCCAAGGGGAAAAGGATTTCCCTTTGAAAGCGGTCTGCGTATTCCCCTAATCGTATATGCCCCTCCTATCTGGCAAAAAAAGCTTAATATAGAAAACAATTTTAATGAGGATAGATTGGTTAGTTTTGTTGATTTTGCGCCAACATTTTTAAGTCTTGCAGGTATTGACATCCCTGTTTTCATGCAAGGCAAAGCCTTTTTAGGTGTTAACCATGCTCCTGCTCAAGATTTGCAATTTGGGTTTAGGTCTAACCAAGAAAACTATCACTTTGATCCCGTCCGCACAGTAACAGATGGGGATTTTAAATACATTAAAAACTACATCCCCCATAAACCCTTTTGCCTAAGAAATCTTTATCAATGGGGAATGCCAAGTAACATGGCTTGGGATGACTATGTCATGTCAGGTAAGTGTGAAAACGAAAATTGGCTTTCACCCTATAAGCCAAAAAAAAGTGAAATGCTTTTTAATTTAGAAGAAGACCCTTGGGAACTGAATAATCTAGCAGAAAAACCAGAATTTAAAGATAAGTTAGTATTTTTCAGAACAGCAATTTCCAAACACATCAGGAGCACAAAAGACTTAGGCTTTTTCCCAAGGGAATTAAAGTTAAAAAAAGAAAATGGTCTATACCAATGGGTACAAAACTCGAAATTTCCGTTAAGCAGTTTATATGAAGCTGTAGAAATTGCCAGCAACGCATCCGTAGAAGATCACCTAAACTAATTGAATTATTGAAAAGCCCACATCCGGTAATTAGATACTGGGCAACCATAGGCTTCTGTAAACTAGGGTCGCAAAAACAATTGAATCATGCCCCTAGTGCTTTAGTACAAGCCATTAATGATGAAGATTATGAAGTTGCTACTATGGCCTCTGAAGCATTATGCTATTTAGGATATTTTGATTTAGGAGTAGAAAAACTGATTTACCTTTTTAAAAACAATTTCAATCCTGCATATTCCTCTTTAGAAACCCTAACCTGGTACCCTGAACAAAAAAAGCTCCTAAAAAAATACATTCCTGCGTTTCAAAACATGGTTTTACAACAGTCCAAAATTAAACAAGACCGCATGAGCTTAGGGGTGAAAATAAGATCTATCCTTATAAATTTAGAGGCTCTACCACTAAATAATCTTTACAGTGACTACGAAAAAGCAGAAGGTGTTAAAAAAAATAAAAAAGGAAGAAGTTTTGTATACCCAAACACAAATTAAAAAAATATAGCTCTACTAAAAGTACTCGTTATATTTAATACAAACTCATTAATTGCTATTTTACTTCAATCCTGTAAACATTGGTTTGTCTTTTAAAAAAACCAAGTTTCAGGTAAAGTTTATTAGCAGGTATACGCTCAGGGCTTGATGTAAGGTTAACCTGTTTTATATCTTTTTCCTTACAGTATGCCAAAGCAAATTGCATTAGCTTTTTTCCTACACCAAGACCACGTGCTTGAGCATCAACAACTACATCTTCAATCCATACCTTCTCACCAGTAGGTATCTTGTTCAACACCAAAGACAACATACCTATTACCTTTCTGTTTTCTTCTGAAACAAAAACCACAGTATTTTCCGAAGCAACTATTGATTCTATATCTTCTTTTGAAGGTGTGTTATTCGCACCTGTAAGTTGAGGAATCAAACTTTCAAATGCTTCTATAATGCGTTTTGATACGGTTTCTAATTTATAAATTTTCATAAAATAAAGTTTATTTTTGAAAGCTAATAGTGGGACACTTTTTAAATGTATTTTGACATGAAATTATTGAAAGAGCAGTATTGAAATACATATCAAACCGAATTGATAAGTAAGATAATATAATTTACTTTTAGAATTCTGAAAATCTTTAATTTGCAAAAGATTAATTTACGTACTCAACAATAAGCGGATTATGTACAACCTTAGAAAAATTATTCAAATAATTTTCCCAGTCTTTGTGGCTTGCAATAGTCCCTCTTTCTTTCCATGCAAATCCAGAATAAAATACCACTTGGTTACTTTTTGGTGCAAAGCGTCCATAAACATTGCTTAAATCCTTCGTTTCAACATCATAATTTTCAAAACCAGTAAAAGAATCCTTTCTGGCTAAAATGGCGGTACCAAGTTCTGAATCGCCATGAGGTTGCCAATAACTAATCCAACCGTTTTTAATATTATTATTTATTTCACCATCCTTTTCATGCAAGGTCAAACCTGAAGAAATCTCTTTAACTCCATCAATTTCTGCATTGACCTTATACAAATTCTGACCTTTATCTAGACTTATGGTTTTAGAAATTTTAACGGTTTTTCCATTAGCATCGAAAGCTTCGTACTCCAAATTAAAACTTGTTCTTAACGGGCCATTAGTAATGGTTTTCCAACTGATAAAATTTTTTGGATAGTAGTATGTTGCACCTTGCTTAACGCCTAATCCACCAACACCACGACTCTTGCCAACATGAAAGTTATCGAGTCCTTCTCCTGTATCTTCATGGTAAGATCCTGTTTTATCGGTGTATTTCTTGTACCAGTTGTTAATTATTGGGTAATCCACCTTTTTTAACCAAGCGTCAACACCACTTGACAATGTGCCTTCTTCTAGGTTGTTTTCAGCTCTGTATTGCGCATTTGGCCCAAAAGTCCTGAAAGCCACTTTATCGTTCTCCCATGCGTAATCATCTGTACGTTCAGGAACAAACCTTGAATAACAGATTAACTTCTCTTCAGGCAGCACTTCATCAGTAATTTTAACTATTTCAAAACGTTTTTCAGAATTTGCTAGCACCTTGGGCTGAAACAAGAGTTGGTCCATTGAACCATCTCCATCAATATCTACTAATTGTGTTGTTTGAAATTTATTAGATTCAGCATCACGAATACCAATATTTTCTAAACTCTGTTCTTTTAAAAAACTTTTACTCAATTCTACCGTTTCGTTTAAACGTGGTATCTCTGTGGTATTCTTGACCAGTATAGTTGGCTTATTTTCCTTTTTACACGAGCAAAAGGTAAATATTACTAAACATAATGGAATAACGATCTTATAAAGTTTCATACCCATAAATTATTATAGTTCTAATTAGTCTTCATTGGACGGTTTTCCGATGGTTGCTAATATACCACCATCAACATAAACTACGTGCCCATTAACAAAATCACTTGCCTTAGAACTTAAAAAAACAGCGGCTCCTTGCAAATCTTCAGGATCTCCCCAACGAGCTGCAGGTGTTCTATTTACAATAAATTCATTAAAAGGATGACCATCAACTCTAATAGGAGCTGTTTGGCTGGTAGCAAAATAACCTGGACCTATACCGTTAGCCTGAATATTAAATCTAGCCCATTCTGTAGCCATACTTCTAGTTAGCATTTTCAGCCCACCTTTTGCTGCGGCGTAAGCACTAACAGATGCTCTACCTAACTCACTCATCATTGAACATATATTAATAATTTTTCCACCACCTCTCTGTATCATACCCTTTGCTACGTATTTTGAAACAATAAATGGCCCTACTAAATCTACTTTTAAAACCAACTCAAAGTCTTTAGTCTCCATTTCAACAATGGGTGTTCTTTTGATGATACCAGCATTATTAACTAATATGTCTATAGGACCTACCTCCGTTTCTATTTTAGCTATCGCTTTTTCAACTGAAGCATCATCTGTTACATCAAATACATAGCCGTAAGCTTCAAGTCCAGCTTTTTTATATTCTTTGATAGCTGCATCTAAGGGCCCTTCTAAATTATTATTAATAACTAATTTTGCACCTGCATTACCTAAACCTTTAGCCATAGCCATTCCTAAACCGTGAACACCTCCTGTTACTAAAGCTACTTTTCCTGTTAAATCAAATAAATTTGTTGACATCGTTTTCGTTATTTTTAAATTGTTTTTATTACTTTAATTCGTTAATCCTGCAATGATCCATATCACCGTAATCTAAATTTTCTCCAGCCATACCCCATATAAATGAGTAGTTGCTTGTTCCCGAACCACAATGAATAGACCAAGGCGGTGAGATTACCGCTTGCCTGTCTGATACCCATATATTTCTGGTTTCCTGTGGTTGTCCCATAAAATGACACACCGCTTGGTCTTCCAGCACTTCGAAATAGAAATAAACTTCCATTCTTCTGTCATGAACATGAGCTGGCATCGTATTCCAGCTACTTCCAGTCTTTATGGTTGTCATACCCATTTGAAGTTGGCACACATCTACTACACTGTTTACAATATATTTTCTTAATGTTCGTGCATTTGCGGTTTCTGCAGATCCTAACTCAATAGTTTCAACCTCGTTGATTCCAATCTTTTTGTTAGGATAATTTTTGTGAGCCGGTGTTGAATTAAGATAGAATTGTGCTGGTGCATCGGAAGATTTACTTGAAAACACCACTTTTATATTCCCTTTCCCTAAGTATAATGCTTCTTTGTGCTTTAAAACATAGGTCTTATCATCTACAGAAACTGTTCCTTCACCTCCAATATTAATTATACCTAGTTCCCTTCTATCTAAAAAGTTATCGGCTTTTAATTCATCAATAGTTTCTAATTCGACACTCATGTCAACTGGAACTACTCCTCCTGTTATAAATCTATCATAGTGAGAATAGACCAAACTTATTTTATCTTTTTGTAAAATATTTTGAATTAGAAACTCATTTCTAAGCTCTTCTGTATTAAGGGTTTTAACTTCTCTTGGGGAAGCCGCATATCTAACCTCGTAGTTTTTATTCATTTCTATTATTTTTATTTATTTGAAAAATATATCAGTCAGTATTTTTTAAAGATCAAACAAACTTGGCAACCACAAACTCAGCTGAGGGAAATAGGTTACCAAGAATAAAGCGATTATCATGGCCAAAAATAGAGGTAATAAAGGCTTAATCACTTTTTCTATGGTGGTATTGGCTATACCTACCCCCACAAACAACACTGAGCCAACAGGTGGCGTACAAAGCCCAACACTTAAATTCATTACCATGATGATTCCAAAATGTATGGGATCCAAACCAAGTTTTGTTGTGATTGGCAAAAATATTGGTGTAAAAATGAGTACCGCTGGTGTCATATCCATAAAAATTCCAACAAATAGCAACAATAGGTTTATAATCATTAGAATAATTATTGGATTATCGCTAGCACTTAGCAAAAGGTTACTAATATCCTGGGGAATATTTTCATAAGACATTACCCACGACATACTCATGGAAGCACCAATTAGCAGCATCACAATCGCCGTTGTACCGCAGGATTCTAATAATATTTTAGACAAATCCTTTGTCTTTATTTCTTTGTACCAAAACCCTAATATTAAAGTGTATAATACGGCTATAGCTGATGCTTCAGTTGCCGTGAATACGCCTACAACAATTCCACCTATTACCACAACCAGCAACATCAAACTAGGAAACGCACTCACAAAAGTTCTCCAAACTTCTTTTAATGTACTTCTTTTCCCGACCTTATACTTTTTCTTTTTAGCCCAAAAAGATGCTACAATCATCAAAAAAAGCCCCGTAAGTATTCCTGGAATATAACCAGCTAAAAATAATGCCGCTATAGAAACCCCACCACTGGCCAAAGAATACACAATAAGGACGTTACTTGGCGGAATAATTAATCCTGTAGTAGATGATGTAATATTTACGGCAGCCCCAAATTCTTTCGAATAACCATCTTTCTCCATTTCTGGGCCCAAAATACTTCCCATTGCCGAGGCTGATGCCATAGCCGAACCTGCTATTGCACCCATAAGCATCGCTGCAATAACGTTTATCAGAGCTAGACCACCAGGAAGTGCCCCAACTAATGTTTTGGCAAAAGCTATCAGTCTGTGTGCTACCCCTCCTTTGTTCATGAGTTGCCCAGATAAGACAAAAAAAGGAATTGCTAACAAGGCAAAACTATCTAGTCCTGTTGCGAGCCGCTGAGACACAGTTGTAAGCGCTGGAAGCATGGAAATACTGGTTATCATTGTTAGCAGTGAAGACATGGCAATACTCCATGCTACAGGAACTCCTATCAAAAATAGACTTACAAAACTAATAACTAAGATGAGTATAGGTAAATATTCCATTACAATTGTTTATAAATGATATCAGAAATTTTATAATAAATAATCAATACACCACTAATAGGGATAACCAAATAAACCAAAGCTAAAGGTATTTGTAATGCTGGGGAATATTGCTCCAATGTGTAAGTTATATATACTAAACGCAACCCACCGATGATGAGTGCTAAAAAACAAAAAGCGATAATTAAGCATTTAACAAATATTTTTAGCTTAAATTGCCCTTCTTTGTTCAGCTTTGCAGGCAACAAATCTATTGCTACGTGCATCTTTCTTCCTGATATGTAGGCTGCTCCTAAAATGCCAACCCAAATCATTAGATAGCGTGCCAATTCATCAGTAAATGAGCTTGGAGATCCTACGACAAAACGTGTAAAAACCTGCCATAAAACATTTACAACCATAACTGCCATTATGATTCCCAAAACGCTTCCCAAAACGCGATCTACTTTTTTCCTTAGTTCCATTGTTATTTTACTTCTTGTATTCTTTGTATTAAACTATATATGGCTTCATCTTCTTTGTATGTTTCAAGCATAGGAATCACTTTTTTTTTAAAAGCAGACTTATCTGGTTTAATAATCTTTACACCAGATTTTTTTACAGCCTCTAATGCCAGTTGTTCAGACTCTGCCCATAATTTTCGCTGGTACTTTACAGAAGCTTTTGCCGCTGCATCTAACCATTTTTTTTCATTTGGAGACAAATTATTCCATAAATGAGTACTTATTATCAAAATATCAGGGATTGTAGTATGCTCGTCTAAAGCTAAATATTTGCATACCTCGTAATGTCTTGATAAATAAAACGTAGGCGGGTTGTTTTCTGCACCATCTACCACCCCCTGTTGCAAGGCCGTGTAAAGTTCGCCAGATGATATTGGTGTTGGAGACCCTCCTAAATTGGTTACCATATTCATGGCCGTAACGCTTTCCATAACCCTAATTTTTAACCCTTCTAAATCTTGAGGGCTTTCTACCGCTTTTTCTTTAGTATAAAAACTTCGGCTTCCAGCATCATAATAACCAAGTCCTTTTAGCCAGTATTTTTGTCCCCCATCCAACAATTCTTGTCCAATTTCTCCATCTAATACTTTAAAAGCATGGGCTCGATCTCTAAACAGAAATGGCAGACCAAAAACCTTCATATTTGGAGAAAAGTTTTCCATAACTGCAGCTGACACTTTGGTCATTCCTAAACTACCTATTTGTAGCAATTCCAGACATTGACGTTCTGACCCAAGTTGTTGATTAGGATATATTTCTAACCGAAGAGCTCCTTTGGATTTTTTTTCAAGCTTTTCCCCCATAAAGACCATAGCTTTATGAACTGGGTGACTCAAGTCCAAACCATGAGCCAATTTAATTACCTTTTGATCTTTCTCGGAATTACATGAAACGATAAATGCTATGAAGAAGAATAGAATAAATGTTTTTATAGTGCTTTCAAATCGAATCATATTTTTATTTCTGTTTAATTTATATGAATAATATCAACCAAAAAATAATTACCTTATAACTTCTCTGCAATTTTCTATTGCAAACTCTGAAAAGCAAATAATTCTTATCATCATTAGATTAATTTTTGAAATTTTGTCTTATTTGAGGATTCCTAGAATGCAAAGCAATTGTTAAGATTTGTATCAACATTATTTATAAAAGTCAACTTCTCTTCTCGTTTTTCTTGCCTTAAAAAACCAAGATTGGTTGTGTAACCAAGAAAACGCAAGACATGACTATAAATACTATCTAATTCTTTTATAATTTTTTGACAAGCTGGTTTAGATTTACCTTTAATCTGTATCTCTAAACCAAAACCTAATTTCCCATTTTCTATATTTCTGATACTAAACCACCCATTAGGAAAGTAAACCTTAAGGAGATTAGTTGTTTCAATCATTAAGAACAAGTCAAACTCACCTATGGTCCAATTTGCAAATAATTTGTATATACTAGGATCAACAGCTTCAACAGTCTTTACGAATTCAAATTGTTTATTACCTTTTTCCATCATATATAATTTTTAGATTTATGGTTTTATTTTTTTTCTCTATTAATAATACCACCTTGCAAAAGCCTCCATGGCAGCATAATGTGCTAAACCTAATTGATTGTATAAACTAGCAGTTTCTTTATTTCTATCTTCAGCTCTCTGCCAAAACTCTCTGCTATCGCTTCCCTGAAACACTACCCCGTCTTTTTGCGATTGATGTTTGAATATTCCTTTACGCTTTTCTAACACCTGACCAGGACTCATTGGTACTGCCATGTCTATGTCTTCTATGTCCCATTCTTGCCATGCGCCTCTGTACAACCACAACCAGCAGTCTTTCATAAACTCTTTACTTTTTAAGCGCTTTAGAGACTCTAAAGTTATATCCAAACATACCTTATGGGTTCCATGAGGATCTGCTAAGTCCCCTGCCGCAAAAATTTGATGTGGTTTTATTTTTTCAATGAGTTTAACCGTTAAGTCTATAT
>Ga0209653_1000698_pt1 | contig 29006 bp, 31 predicted proteins | sample SaaInl6LU_22_DNA_FD_184644 | JGI IMG/M metagenome (GOLD analysis project Ga0209653, IMG submission 184644) | Marine microbial communities from expanding oxygen minimum zones in the Saanich Inlet - ESP_116LU_22_DNA (SPAdes) (version 2) | ecosystem: Environmental > Aquatic > Marine > Intertidal...
TTTTGCCACATCATTGATGCGAAGAATGCGTCGTGTTTTGGTTGAACACATAGTAAATAATCCTCATTCTAGTTAATAAACCCACGGCTTTTGCTGCGGGACCAGGGAAACTATGCAGGCGGATTATAGGAATGTCACTTATGTGGATGTGTGGATTTTAGTGTAAATCTCTGTAGTGTAGACTGGGTATGGTGTACGAGGGACATGTGTGAAAGTGAAATCCACACATGTTGAATTATTTTCTGTTTCTTGCCGCCGTTGAAATCTTAAATTCGATTCTTTTATCACGAAAAAAATCTTCGCAACCGGCACGAAATGAACCTTTATCAATCTCAGCAATTACATCGTAAAAATCTTTTCGTGTCATTGGTGGTTGGTAGGAATCGTAAACAGTTTTATGTTTATCATCGGGTAAGTTTTTCTTTTTTGCGACCTTTTTACAAAATGTTTCAAATAGCCTAAACCTTTTATCTTGGATAGGTTCTTTTTTTCGTTTAGATTTAACTTTGGTGATTTGCTTATTTCTATCTTCTGACGGATTGTCTCGCAGGAGGTCATTTCTGTAATATTCTGTAATTTCGTCCCTAGTGGCATACATTTGTTCATTGGTTATGAGTATATTATTAGCTGATACATCGATGATAATATTTTTAGTGTCATCTATAACAGTTAGGACTTTGTAAATGTTATTACGTGTGTGAGTGGTTGTTTTACTAAAAAGAACATTTTTTTCTGTATGTAATTCTAGTGAAGCTATCAGGCGTCCCTGAACAATTTCTTCATCAACACCCATAATTCTTATTGGCATATTATCGTTATTTACACGCTCAACTAGTTTTATTTCATATGAATTTAAGGCTCCTAAACCTAAGTAGTCGAACACTTCACTTAGACTCAGTGTTAACTCAAGAACGCTATTTCTGGATTTTAGTTCCAAATAATCATACGGTTCCACTGACAATTTCCTTCTTAATAGGCACTATATTAGTGCCTGCCTTTATACCATCTAGATAATCAGCCCAATCTTGCATCATTGCAATTCTTTTGTTCATCCACTTGGCTTTATTGTAGGTAGCCCTTATACGGTCTTTGTTCGTATGTGCTAGTTGTAATTCAATTATATCAGCTTCGTATCCTAACTCATTGAGCATGGTGCTAGCTGTATGCCTAAAGCCATGTGAGGTCATATAACCAGTGCCATAAGGTTTATTGGTAGTAGGGTTGATTATTCGTTTCAATGCATTCGTTGTTGTATTTTCACTAAGCGGGGTATCTTTGCCTTGAGCAGTAACGAAAACATAAGTTTTATGACCAGTGACTTGCTGCATTTGTTTTAATATCGTAACAGCCTGAGTTGCTAATGGTACATCAAGGGGTTTGTTATTTTTAAGTTCTGTTGCAGGCAGTTTAATAATGTTTTCGTCAAAATTAATGTACTCCCATTTTAAAAAACGAATGTTGTACGGGCGAAGAAATACCAGAGGCATTAATTTTAACGCCTGTGTTACAGCAAAGTCTTGTCGAGCAGAAGGAGCATCAATTTGGTTAAGCAGTACTTTCAACTCTTCGGTGGAGGTTATATGTCCAAAGTTATTGTCAATGCGTTTATCCGGTTTAGGTAATAACTCGGCTAACCCTTGTGCAGGATTGGTTTCTATTATACCGAGGATCAATACTTCATTAAACACACGTCTTGCGACATTTGCTAATCTAATTGCTGTTTCTTTGGCACCACGATCGCTTATGCTAAGCATTATTTTTAGTAAGTCCGCAGTGGTGTACTCATTAATGTTTTTCTTATCTAAAAAAGGGATAAGGTTTTTATCTATACGTTGTTTGAGATCCTTAAACGTTGATTCGGCAAGTACTTGTTTGTTCAGCCACTGATTCATGTAATAGCTAAAGCGTTTAGTGTTGAGTTCATCATTCACCTTACGCTGAGTCTTTATTTGTTTCGGGTTAATACCTTGTGCAACCAATTCGCGCGCTTGTAAGTGTTCTTGTCTAGCTTGTTTCAAACTGATATCAGGATATTTACCAATGGTGTAGCTGCCACGCGTACTGTTAATTCTGAAGTCGTATTTCCAGCTTTTATAGCCTGATGGTTTGATAAGTAAAAATAGACCACCGCTATCAGACATTTTATAAGCTTTAGTTTTAGGTTTAGCATTTTTAATAGCGGTATCGGTAAGTGCCATGTATACACCAATTATAGAAGTTGAGAAACCGTAAAAGACCGTCATAAAGACCGTCAAATTTAGTGGTTAGTATAATACGCATTAGAGTGATATGGAAATATAATACTGTATTTCAGTAGTTTGCGATTGGTTTTTGTATTGAATAATAGGTATTAGACTTATGTATGGCGTTCTCACTCTCCGCCAAATTCATGAAAAAGCCCGCTTTTATAGCGGGCTTTTTTGTTTCTAGATACTGTGTTTACTGACTTGTAGAGATTTTCGTTTTACGTCTCTAAAAACCGGTTCTTGTAAATTTTACTGTTTCGTATGAGTAGAATTTGAGTAGATAATCTGTCACTTACAGAGTTAAACACATGCTAACATTTAGATCGGTGCTAATATCCTCTTTCATCCTTGGGTGAATCCAGAACTAAATATGTGGTAATTGAGTTAACTTGCGGCAATGAACCAAGTACGCCCGCATGAAATTTTTTATAATCACTTGTATTTTTGACTTCAACGCGCAATAAATACTCAAATGCACCAGCTAAATTATGGCATTCAGTCACTTCTGAAACGTTTAAAATTGCTCTCTCAAATTCTTTGTGGGACTCTATGCCATGATTTGATAAACCTACAGTGACATAAGCTAAGAAGCTTCGTTCTAGTGCTTCTCGGTTGAGAATCGCTCGATAACCTTTGATTATTTTAGAATTCTCTAACTCTTTAACTCTTCTCAGGCAAGCTGATGGCGAAAGACCTACTTTTTCTGCTAACTTAGTGTTACTTATCCGCCCTTCGTTAGATAGTGAGTGCAATATTATGTTGTCAAACTTGTCTAGTGTAATCATAAGTTGTTATATATTTAGTTAATTATGCAATATAAGCAACAAAATTGCTCAAATAAAAGAATATAATACCATTCATAATTTTTTAGTGCATGCCCTTAATCGAAACATCGCTAATAAAATAGATTGAGTAAGGGCTACATATATCGATAGATTTAACAGGAAGTGCTATATGATAAGTTTCTTTATATTTGCTTTTATAACATCCATTACGCCAGGTCCTAATAATTCGATGCTTATGGCTTCTGGTATTCGATTTGGTGTTAAACGATCATTACCGCATCTTTTAGGTATTAATATTGGATTTGGTGTGATGTATTTGGGTGTTGGATCAATTATTCCTCTTATTTCAGAAGAATTTTTAGTCTTTCTTGAATATTTTGCAATGGCTCTTTTATGTTACATCGCTTTTAAGATAGCCACAGCACCAACACAAATATTGGATGGCAATGCAGGAGGGCAGCCATGGGGCTTCTTTAGAGCTGCTATATTTCAGTGGGTCAACCCGAAGGCTTTAATGATGGCATTTGCAGGAGCAACATCATATGGATTAGATACTGTAACAGCTGCTGTAATTTTTACATGTACCAATGTAATTTGTGGAGTTTGGATATTTGCAGGTGCTTGGATGCGTCAATTTTTATCTTCAAACCCTATAAGAACAAGAATGATTTATGTTGTTTTGGCATTTACAATGATTATTACGATGATTTATTAGGCTAATGGGGTAGGTCTACATTGTCAGTTATTCTACTTCTCATATAGAAAAAGCCCGCTTTTAGAGCGGGCTTTTTTGTTAGTACTTAAAAACGGTAACCAAATGAGAGTTGTACTTGAGACATGTACAAGTTGATATTTTGTGCACATTGACCATTCACAGGATCACAAGTTAACGGATTAGGACCTGCTACTTTACTCTTCGGTGAATACATTAATGATATACTCAAATCATCCACAACAATCCCTGCAGTATAGTGAATCTCTTGCACTCCCGGGGCCAATATATTGAATAACATTTCGCTCTCGGGAATAGGTTGTTCTCCATGGCTAAGACCTAATCTATAGGTAATATCAGCTAACTGGAACTGATAACCTACTTTGATAACATCGATATCTTGCCAACCGAATCCTGCACCGCCACTTTGCCCCAATTGAGACTGCATAATATTTGGCATAAGAGGATTGGCTATCGATTTAACTTCTGAATAGTTGATTCTTTGTAAATCTAGCGCGAATAGCGAACCATTTGACCACTCATAAACCGAGCTCAATGAGAAATTTGATGGAATATCAAAACTGCCACCTTCGGCAAATAATCCACTATAGTCAGAAAATTTGTCCATTTTAATCGTACTTTGATACGTTGAGCCGATTGTCAATGAATCCGTTAATTGATATGTCATGCCGAGCTTTAGACCAAAGCCAGTGGTAATTTCATGGCCTTTGTTAGTCAGTGAGCTAGCGTCAGACGAAAACTGACCGAACGCTTCTAAGCCCGTCGCAGCAAACCGTTGGATCGCAAAGATTGGAGCGACACCTAATGCAAGATCTGTATTGATTTGTTTTGCGTAGCCAAAATTAACAAACAACTGTGATAAATCAACGCCAGCATTACTGCCATAAAACACACTGCTTTCATATTCTGTATTCATGCCGCCGTTGCCGTAAACAGCTAAGTTAAAACTAGAATCTTCAGACAGCTGAGTTTTCCAGCCAAACCCTGGAATAATAAAATACTCATTACCTGATTCTACTTCACCCAATGCAAGCGAAAATGCAGGTGGGGGGGCCATTTGTCCAGTCACATTAAAGCCACGCTTAGGCGAAAAAATGGCTAATTCAAATTGAAATTGATCATCAATTTGTAAGGCTGACGCAGGATTATTTAATGAAGATATTGCGTCAAAACCATATGCAGTACCTGCACCAGCGAGGGCACGATTAGCTTCACCATAACCGTGAGCAAAATACCCATTGGTTGCCGATACGGAAAAAGTGCATAATGTTATTACTGTTGCACTTGCTGCTTTTAATAAATATTTCATAGTTGTCCACATGTTTTTGATATGTGCTAATTATGCAATAAATGCTAAGAAAAATAATGCCGATATATCATCTTAATTGTCATATCATATATCGTTACTGAATATTCAATCTCAATGGTTTTAGTATTTGTTATGCAACTAATCATGATGTTAATTTACATTATCTAAATGAGTGAATGGCTGAATAATAATTAAGCAATGTTTACTTAATAAAGTAGATTAACCGACAGTAACCATTATTTTTGTATGGTTTTCATACAAATTTTAACTGGTGTTAATAAAATATAGATTTAAGTGATTACATCATTTACATTTATACGATATGGTTAATCTATCTTCTTGTTTAAACTTATATTTTGGGTTTAGTTACGTCGCCACATAATGAGCTGTGGAAGTGATAGATGGATACAAATGTTATTTTCAGGGATATGTTAAATGGTTAAGATCCTCTTAGTTGATGATCATGAGTTAGTTAGGTCTGGAATACGATTGATTTTAGAAGGTATATCCACTTTCTCTGTCGTTGCCGAAGTAAAAAGTGGCGAAGAAGCAATTCGTTATTGTCGCCATGATGCCCCAGATATCGTGTTAATGGATGTTAACATGCCTGGTATCGGTGGCTTGGAAGCGACTAAGCAGATTGCACGTATGTCTGAAAATATACGAGTCATCTGTATTTCTATGCATACAGAAAATCCAATTCCAGCAAAAGTGATGCAAATGGGCGCATTTGGTTTTATTACAAAAAATGCAGAACCTGATGAAATGGTTCGTGCTGTACATAAAGTCGTTGCAGGACAAAAATATATAGCGCCAGAGATAGCTCAGCAGATAGCCATTGGCAAACTCGATCTTGGCGATTCTAATCCATTTGACCAGCTATCAGATAGAGAGTTAGAAATAACGTTAATGTTAGTGACAGGTCGTCGTGTTCCTGACATTGCTGATAGTTTGAATATTAGTCCTAAAACCATCAATACTTATCGATATAGAATGTTCGAAAAGTTAGAAATAAATAGTGATGTTGAATTAACACACCTAGCATTACGATATAAGCTGATTTCTCCTGATTTCTTATAATAATGTCATTAAATATTGAGTTTGATTATAAGTCTTTTATTGATAAATTAACGCATCAACCTGGCGTATACCGCATGTATAACGCAAATGATGATGTAATTTATGTTGGTAAAGCTAAAAATCTCAATAAACGTGTTTCGAGTTATTTTAAAGCAAAGCACGACAATTCAAAGACGCAATCATTGGTTGGGCACATTGCCAAAATGGACGTGACTGTTGTTAGTAGTGAAACAGAAGCGTTTATTCTTGAAAACAATTTCATAAAAAAATACCGTCCGCGCTACAACATTTTACTGAAAGACGATAAATCTTACCCTTTTATTTTTATATCTGATCATCAGCATCCTAAAATCAGCATGCATCGTGGTCCACAAAAGCAAAAAGGGGAGTACTTTGGTCCATACCCGAGCGCATGGGCCGTAAAAGAAAGTCTTCGTTCATTTCAAAAAATCTTTCCCATCAGACAATGTGAAGATGCTTATTATCGTGCGCGCACACGTCCCTGTTTACAATATCAAATGCAGCGCTGTAGTGCGCCATGTGTTGCCGGTCATATCAGTGATGTTGAATATAATGAACAAGTTTTGATGGCTAAGCTTTTTTTAAAAGGTAAAGATCAACAGGTCATCGATACGATGGTCAAGCAGATGGAAAAGGCTAGCATGGAACTGCGTTTTGAGCATGCTGCTAGGTTACGCGATCAGATTGGTGCGTTACGCAAAGTGCAAGAGCAACAATGGGTCAGTGGTGCACAAGAAGAAATGGATGTATTTGGTTTTGCGTATAAGCATGGTGGTGCGTGTATTCAAGTCATGTTTGTTCGCGATGGCAAGTTACTCGGTTCAAAATCTTTCTTTCCAAAGATCCCCAGTGTATTAGGCATCGATGATGCACTTCAATCGTTTATTCTGCAGTTTTATTTAGCGGGAAATAAAACGATCCCTAAACAAATTATTTTGCCACAGAAACTACCTGAACAAGAAGAAGTCGCTGAAGCGTTATCTCAACATGCTAAATATAAAGTCAAATTTTATTCAGGTGCAAGAGACAGTAAACGACGCTATCTAGAATTAGCTAATAAAAATGCAGAAAATGGGTTGGTTAGTCAACAAACTCAGCAAAAATCAATGTTTGCTAGATATAAAGATTTAGAATCAGTGATTGACCGCGATGAACCTATTCAGCGTATGGAATGTTTTGATATATCTCATACATCAGGACAGCAAACCGTTGCTTCATGCGTCGTATTTAATCGTGACGGGCCATTAAAATCTGATTATCGTCGTTATAATATTGACGGGATCACTGGTGGTGACGATTATGCCGCGATGGCACAAGTGTTGGCTCGTCGATATAAATATACCCAACAAGACGAAGATAAAATACCTGATATTGTGTTTATTGACGGGGGAAAAGGACAGTTAGGACAAGCAGAAGCACATTTTGAAAAATGGCCATTTGAGAAAAAACCATTATTAATCGGTGTAGCGAAGGGTACCAGCCGCAAAGCAGGTTTAGAAACTCTGATTATGGCTGGTTCACACGAAACGATCCCAATGAATGCTGATCAACCGGGTCTTCATTTAATACAACACATACGTGATGAGTCACACCGGTTTGCAATAGCTGGACATCGGAATCGACGTCAGAAAATAAAGACGACATCAACCATTGAATCCATCCCTGGCGTCGGTGCAAAACGTCGTCAAGCTTTACTAAAATATATGGGGGGATTACAAGGTTTGAAAAAAGCGAGCCAAGAGGAAATCCAAAAAGTCCCAGGAATTAGTGTGCAAATGGCAGAAATAATATATGATCACTTACACAGCTAATTGCCAAAAGTAACCTATGTATACTTTACCTAATCTCATCACAATATTTCGAGTATTACTCATACCAGTGTTTGTTACCGTGTATTTTTTGGACTGGCGATGGGCACATGAAGCTGGTGCATTTATTTTTTGGCTCGCGGCAATCACTGATTGGTTTGATGGTTATCTTGCTAGAAGATTAAAACAGAGTAGTGCATTTGGTGCATTTCTGGATCCAGTTGCCGATAAATTGATTGTTGCGGCGGCGCTGTTAATGATTACTCATACTTATCAAACATTATGGATAACGATCCCGGCTATTATTTTATTATCACGTGAAGTATATGTATCTTCGTTACGTGAGTGGATGGGGCAGATGGGACTCAGTAATAATGTGAAAGTGAGCTTTGTTGGTAAATTAAAAACAACGGCACAAATGTTAGCATTAATTGGATTACTCTCCGGCATGGAGTATTTTCTCGGTTTCCGAATTTTTTGGGTCTCTTTAGGCTATATTTTATTATATGTCGCCACCGTTTTATCATTATGGTCAATGTGGATTTATACTGTAGCGGCCATACCAGCGCTGACTGGAAAGAAAACAGCATAGAAAATTGACGGTTAAATATCCGTTTTGTGTAAAAATAATGCACTTAGACATAAAATTGCATGAAACTTAAAAAAATGTGCTTTTTAGTGTTGACAGTTTTTATCTGGACGGTACAATGCACGCACTTCTTCGGAGAGACGCCATTCTCTTTGTAAGCAGCGCGGGAATAGCTCAGCTGGTAGAGCACAACCTTGCCAAGGTTGGGGTCGCGAGTTCGAATCTCGTTTCCCGCTCCAATTTCTTTTACCAAGAAATTGGAAATATGTACATTCTGGCGGAATGGCAGAATGGCTATGCAGCGGATTGCAAATCCGTGGATCTCGGTTCGACTCCGGGTTCCGCCTCCACTATACTTACACAGTTTGTGTAAGCACTCGTTGCCCGGGTGGTGAAATTGGTAGACACAAGGGATTTAAAATCCCTCGCTGGTAACAGCGTGCCGGTTCAAGTCCGGCCCTGGGCACCATTTACTTCTTCATGTAGTAAATTGTTTTCTCGTTTTAAAACTTATCTTAATTATTTAATTAATAAAAAACTAAGTTACTTGCATATAAACACTAACCTGTTAATAATAAATCAACATTATTAAATGGAGTGAGTGATGTCTAATTCTACTTTTACAAGTTTACTTGTGACCCCTGAACAGCTTCATGCTGCACTGTTAGATGAACAATGTAATGTCGTACCTTTGTTTACATCGATGTCACCACCAGGAACGAGTGATAGCGTAATCTTCCCTGAACAACTCATCCCCAACTCGTTATTTTTTGATTTTGAGTATTTGTTTGCTGATCCTACTGCTCTGGGCATGCACATGATGCCTAGTGCAGAACAATTTACTCAGGCTGCCAAGCAGTTAGGAATTAATCATAATACAACATACGTTGTATACGATGATAAGGGTATATTTAGTGCCCCACGAGTTTATAAAATGTTAGTGGCTTCTGGTCATCAACGAGTCCATATCTTAGATGGGGGATTACCAGCTTGGTTAGCAAAAGAGCTTCCGACCCAAGCAGAAATAAGCCAAACATCTGTACTGGGAGATTTTATTGCTCGTGATCAGTCTGTGTTTATTAGTAAAGCGCAAATGCTCACCATTGTTGCTCACCAATCGCATCATATTATCGATGCCCGAGGTGCTGATAGATTCTATGCTCGAACACCGGAACCTCGATTAGGGATGAGGGCAGGGCATATGCCAGGCGCAAAAAATTTGCCTTACAGTGAGTGTTTAGAAAACGGTTACTTTAAGAGTCTTTCTCAGCTAGATCGGTTGTTTTCAAAATTAGATATCAAATCTCATGACCCGATTGTCTTTACCTGCGGTTCAGGTGTGACAGCATGTTTATTAAGTGTTGCTGCTGAGATATGTGGATTTAAAAACATCAGTATTTATGATGGTTCTTGGTCTGAATGGGCTAATGATCCTAATACCCCCATAGTGACGGACTAATGCTAGCAGATTATTGGGTCGAATTTTTAACTATCGCGGGTGTGCATCTTATTGCCGTAGCCAGTCCTGGCCCTGATTTTGCGATTATTGTTAAACAAGTCATTGCTTATGGGCGTAAGACGGCTATTTATACTAGTGTAGGTATTGGTCTTGGGATTATGTTGCACGTTATTTATTCTATCCTGGGGTTAGGTTTATTAATTAAAACAACACCTTTGCTTTACCAAGGGTTGTTATATTTATCTGCAGGATATCTTACTTATATTGGTATTAAGTCTTTATTGTCAAAACCAGATACAACCTATCAACTTTCTCCAGCTTCGCCTAGATCAGATTTAGACAATCATGTCGAACAAACTATATCAACGTCGTCCCTAGTTCCACCTTCGTCCTTTAAAGCGTTTCGTTTAGGTTTTATAACGAATGGATTAAATCCCAAAGCAACCTTGTTTTTCTTGTCATTATTCAGTGCGATTATAGCACCGAGCACGCCCGAATTCGTACGTTGGAGTTATGGTGTGTATTTATCGATAGCGACGGGGTTATGGTTTATTTTACTCAGTGTGTTGTTATCTCATTCTCGTATCGATCAATATTTACAACAATATCGTCACGTAATAGATAGATTGATGGGCGTGGTGTTGATATTATTAGCATTAAGTATTGTGATGTATTAACAACAGAGAATTATGTCTACCCCTAAAAATCGATTAGAAGCTGCATTAAACGGCCAGTATATTTTTGACATCAAAGCATTATTAAAAGAAACTCATGCGCACACAAAAACTCAAATATTGCCATTTATAGGTGCGATGTTGTTAGCATTTGCAGGTGTGATGGTATTTGGAATGATCCTACTGTCGGTATTTGAGGTTACCAATCCACTTGAAATAGCACCTAGCACAGCATTACAAATTGAAGTGCTATTAATGTTCTTTTTAGCGCCAATAATGACGGGTTTTCTGATCATGGGGATTAGAAATGCGACTCAAAAAAATATTAAACCCTTAGATATCATGGCGTATTTCCCACGCATTTTTATATTGGGACTTATTTCGGTGTTTATCTCGTTTTGGATCAGCGTTGGTTTTCAATTATTTATTTTACCAGGTCTTTATATTTGGGTGGTGACTTCGTTAGTCCTGCCATTATTAGTCGATAAAGGATACAAACCATTCGACGCAATCAAACTATCATTTATGCTGACCAACAAATACCTTAGCTCGTTTCTTTTTATCCATGGCATTATTATTTTATTAGTGATCGCTTCAGTACTGACTTATGGTATTTTATTCTTTTATACAGTGCCTTTTATGCTAACACTTAAAGGTAAAATTTATGCTGATTTAGTTGGTTATGATGAAGATAATGACATTATTAATATTTCAGAATTGAGAAAAGATGATACCACATTCGATGCTTAAACGAGTCTCTCTAGCCATTTTCGCTGTTGTCATGACCGTAGCCTTCGTGTTGCCTTTTATTTTACCTCCAGCATCTACATCACCAATATTTGATTCACATTTGAATGAAGATCCTTTTACCTTAGATTTCAAAAACAATTTCAGTTCCATTGACGTTCCCGAATTTACTGACATACAAGATCTAAAGACTAAAAAGCATACCTATTTCCGGTTTATTGGAAAATTAGCCTATCAAAATAATCAGCTCATTTTGCGTAAGCGGAGTTTTATTCAGAACTTAGTCACTGATTATGCTTCTTTGCTAGATTCAGATCCTGAGTTATCTATAACTGAGTTTCAAGCTGGGCTCTTATCTTCAAGTGAACAAGATAAATTACAATTTTTGCTTGAAGAATATCGTATTAAGTCACACAAAGTATCTGATGTACTTTTAGAATTACTACTGCGTGTCAACATTATTCCTATTGAATTAATACAAGTGCAGACAGCTAACGAGTCAGGGTGGGGTACATCTCGATTCGCCGTACAAGGCTATAACTATTTCGGTTTATGGTGTTATCAAACGGGTTGTGGTTTCGTTCCTAAACATCGTACCGAAGGGATGACACATGAAGTCGCTAAATTTTCTACACCTGCTCAAGGTATGTATCGTTATGTACTTAACCTCAATAGAAATAAAGCATACCGTCAGTTACAGATAAAACGCCAAGCGTTATTGCATAGTAGGAAATTGACTTCGTTTGAGCTAGCTATGCAATTAACCACTACTTTAGAAGCTTACTCTGAACGTGGACAAGCTTATATTGATGAATTACAGTCTATGTTACGTGTTAATCGCTCGTTATTAGGTATAGATGAAGACATTTTAAAAGAACAATTATAATCATGAATGATTGAATGATTGAATGATTGAATGATTGAATGGTTCCGTTATTTGAAGAGAATTATAGTGAAATTAAATATACAAAATATCATGTTATTAACCTTAAATGTTTGGTTAATAAGTCTCACAACCTTAGCGAACGCCCAAGTTCAGAATATCTCTCAAAATGTTGAGCAGTCTAACAAGCTAGAAGTCGCTTATAAAACTTTTTATTCTCACACTCGCAAGATTTCAAGTGACGATATTACGGCGTTGAGATTTGCTTTTGGTTTTACAAATATCCATGTGCCAGGTCAATTATGTGAGATCAACCAAGCACAGATTGAGACACAAAAAGTCACCATAGATTTACCCGTAAGTGCTGAACAACGTTTTTCTATACCTACCGAACGAGCTTTAAAATTAGCCGAAGCAATGGTCGTTTTAGATATTAAACAACCGGCTAACCATTGTGATATCAATGTTCAAATTGAAACATTACCTGAGTATCTAAAAACTGATTACACAGTAGCTGAATTGCGCTTTATTCAATCACAATACATGGCTTTTTTTGATGAGATGGGCGGGTTTATGTCGTTTTTGATGCCTCAAGTGAGTGGATTACAAATGCGCTTTGCTGATGAGACATTAAATCATTCGGTAAATCAGTATGTATCTATCGTTCAAGGCGTATTGAGAATATCATCACAACAACTTAATGAGCTTAACACCATTAATTTACCGCAAGCACCATTGCGGATAACTGCTCTGACATCATCAAAGTAATAAGTTAACCACCCAGGTAGTTCAGTTGATATAAAATTTGTTTTTCTAAACGATTAACAGCTTCTTGGCCTGCAGCATAAAGTTCTTGGGCTTTTTCAAATTCTAAAATACCTATGTCACGCAGATGTGGTTCAATTAAGATATCGGGTGGATCACCTGCTAGCCGAGAACGAGTGACCCGAGCTTGCATGATGTCTAAGCTATTACTCATGACACTCATGATCCCTGGGGGAGATTGTTCACTTTCTTTTGGATCTGGCGTAAACCAACTTCTAAATAAACTTTGGTGTTTGTGTAATTTCTCATCTGTTTTTTGCTGCGCGGCTTTATGCGCTGTAATATTTTTATCTTGCATTTCAGGTCGAAAATCAGCGCTTAAATTGACTGCAATGACAAAGTCTGCACCCAAACGTCTGCATAAATTAACAGGGACTGGGTTAACTACTGCACCATCTACCAGCCAACGATTTTCATATTGAACGGGTGCAAATAATGCAGGTATTGAGCATGACGCACGAACTGCATTAACCACCGGGCCTGATTGAAATACAATCTCTCGACCTGAATATAAATCAGTGGCAGTAATAGCAAAGGGTTTATCCATATCTTCAAAATTTTCAGCAGAAAACTCATCGGCTAACAGTTTAAATACTTGTTCACCACTGGCTAAACCGCCACGACTGATCCCGATACCTAGTAAGCGTAAAACTTGCCATTCGCTTAAATCAAATGCCCAATCTTTTAATCTATCAAGATTGCCTGAAGCATACGCAGCTCCAACATAAGCACCAATCGAGCAACCAGAAACAATATCAATTTTAATGCCTAATGCTTCAAGCGCATCAATTATCCCTAAATGCGTCCATCCTCTAGCCGCACCAGCTCCAAGAGCTAATCCGATTTTCATTAATTAACCTCAACAACGTGAATACTATCTAAGCTGGATGACGTTGACTGTATTGACGGTGGATCAAAGGCAATGTCACCTTCAGCATTCACTTCACCTGTTGCTTTTATCTCAGAGAACGCAAATAAATCACTATCACATAAATGGGATGGGACGACTTGTTGCAATGACTTCGCCATTGAAGCAATACGAGTAGGGAAGCGTTCATGCCAATCTTGTAACATCATTTTTATTTGTTTACGTTGCAGGTTTTCTTGGGAACCACATAAATTACAAGGAATAATAGGGTACTGCTGTATTTGGCTATACTGAGCAATGTCACTCTCCGCACAAAACGCTAAAGGTCTGATGACGACATGCTCACCATTATCTGAGACGAGTTTTGGGGGCATCGATTTTAATTGCCCGCCATGAAACATGTTCAATAATAAGGTTTCCAGCATATCGTCACGGTGGTGACCAAGTGCAATTTTGGTAGCGCCATACTCTTTTGCAGTACGGTATAAAATGGCGCGACGTAATCTAGAACATAACGCACAGGTAGTTTTACCTTCAGGGGTCTTCTCTTTGACGATACTATATGTGTCTTCTGTGACTATATAATGTTCGATGTCTCGCTGAGTTAAATATTCAGGCAGTATATGTGCAGGGAACCCTGGTTGCTTTTGATCTAAGTTTACTGCAAAGATGGCAAAGTTAATGGGGGCAACTTGTTGAAGGTACAATAAGTTGTCTAACATGGTATATGAATCTTTGCCGCCAGATAGGCAGACCATGACACGATCACCTTCCTCAATCATATTGTATTGTGTAATCGCTTGCGCTGTTTGTTTACGGAGTTTTTGTTGGAGTTTTTCTTGATTCATATTTTTGCCCAAATAGTGCTTAGGTAAAATTATAAACTGATTAATGTTTTGGTGATACAAAACCGTCGGGTTTGATGGTTAAAACATCACATTTGATATTATTCATTATATGTTCTGCGGTATTTCCTAATGTAAACCCGTTTAGACTTCCTGTGCTGCCACTTCCAATAATCAATAAATCCGCATTAATATTAGAGGCAACATTGGGTATTACTTGTTCAGGTAGCCCTTCTTTTACATATAAATTAGCATGTTGAATTCGATGACGTAAGCCAAAATTATTCATTGCTTGTTTGTGATGATTACGAATAGCAACGTTCAGTGAGTTAAATGTAAAAGCAGGACTAGATTTAGCTAACGGTAAGGGAATATGAGGGTAAGCATTGACTAGATAAAGATTACTGGAAAATAATTTTGCAAAATCTTCAGCAGTGGTAGTGAGTTTTTCATTAAGATCTGTATGGCTTTTATCTTCGTCACCCGTATTAACCGCAGTCAAAATATCATCATAAGACGGCCATTCATTATGCTTAACTAGTAACACTGGTATTGGGGATTTTCGCATTAAATGCCAATCAAGCGGGGTAAATACTAAACTAGTGACGACATCATGATGTTTGGTCGATTTAATAATGATATCTGCTTGTTCATCTTTAGCCGTTTCTACAATGCTGTCGTATACCCGCTTGTGCCAATTAATTGCGGTAACCGTTTGCGATGGTAAGTCGTATGTTTCAATAAGCTCAGATAACGCTTGATATTGATCAGATATATATTCAGCGCGAAATTCCTCACGCTCACTGGATGACATCATCGTAGTCATATCATAACTAGGATGATAAACAGATAATAACACCATGAGTTTTGCGCCGGTCTTGTTAACCAAATCAATACCGCGACTTAAAGCGGGTTGTTGTAATTGATTAGGCTCAATAACGACGAGTACAGAGTTAATGTCTATCATGATGTATCCAAAAGTAATCAAATATTACTGTATTCTTAATATAGTAAACATACTATTACTGTGTAAAGTAAAGATAACACAAATGTGGATTGATATGATGTGGATCAAAGAACATCTGCGATTAACAAGTTAATTGCTGCATGAGTTCATGATGTAGCCCTTTAGACTTAGCCAACATTAAATCATACTCCAGTATTTCTATAAGTTTACCGTCGACAGTAATTAATTTTTCTTTTTGAAAACGTGTCAGTAAACGAGAAATTGTTTCAATCGTTAACCCTAGGTAATTACCAATTTCATTTCGAGTGATGGTTAAATTAAATTGCTTTTCCGAAAAGCCTCTTTCGGCATAACGCTGGGATAAATGAGTTAGAAAATACAATAAACGTTCTTCGGCTTTGCGTTTATTTAAGAGCATCATTAACTCATGTTTTTGTTGTATGTCGCTACTCATGAAGCTCATAATTTGTTTGCGTAATTTTGGGAAACGTTCCGCCATCTCATCTAGCATATGATATGGTAATTCACACACCATTGATGTTTCCAAAGCAATAGCACTAGATTGATGAGTTTGCGCATCTAATGAATCAAATCCGATTAAGTCTCCTGGTAAATGAAAACCGACGACCTGTTCTTGTCCATCTTCAGTTCGGATGACGGATTTAAAAGAACCACTTCTGACAGCGAACAATGATTTAAATGGGGTATCTTCACTAAATAAGACATCGTGTTTCTGTAAGGGTTTTTTGCGCTCTATAATGTCATCCAATGATTCAAGTTCATTATCATTTAAACTGACAGGTAAGCACAAATGAGAGAAGCTGCATGATTGGCAGTGTATTGAGAAATCCATTTTGGTCATAATTTTTCACGCGCTGTCTAAAATATTAAAAGTATTTATTAATTTTTTTTCCAGTTTAGTCCAATAATCCCCAAATTAACATCGTTATTGCACTGATGATCATGAGTAAAGATATTAACTTTCTCAGCCAATGTTGTGAAAATAAGTCATGAATAAATTGTCCACTCATGCTCGTTGCAAACATCGCGGGAAGAGTGCCAACACCAAAGTAAAACATGACCATCGCTCCTTTGAAAGCATCCCCGGAAGTCATTGACCAAGTTAAAGTTGAGTATACTAATCCGCATGGCAACCATCCCCAGATCATACCGTAAGGCATTGCTTTTAAAGCATTATTTAATGGTAAAAAACGCTTTGATAATGGCTTTATGCGATTGAAAAAATGCCCACCAAAACGTTCTAACCATGTCAGGCTTTGCGTATAACCACCAATGTAAATACCCAATAATAGAAGTAGAACACTCGAAATGAAAAGTAAGATATCGGCTGAAATGAAAGTATGTTGGGATAGCATTGAGCCGGAATAACCTACGATTGCCCCCATGAGTGAATAGCTGAAAATCCGACCAAAGTTGTACGCCATGAGCAGACGCATACGTCCGACTTTTGGCGTGGCACTGAATAATAAGCTGCTTGCGATGCCGCCGCACATTCCCACACAATGCACACCTCCGGCAAGACCAATTAACAATGCTGTAATGTAGATAGGGTCCATTAGGCGTCTTTGTCAGATGATGGCGGATTTTTACTAGGCGTAATATCATCATCAAAAAGGATAGAGGATCCTTGTCGTTCTAAATCTTCAAACTGATTGGCTTTAACCGCCCAAAAAAATATAACGATGGCCAATGCAACGATGATGATTGCTATGGGAATGAGTACATAAATGACGTTCATGAAAGGGGCCTTGTAGATTCAAATTTGAGTAACCTTGATGAATTATACACTACGATGATTGAGCTTAACGACATACCAAGTGCTGCCATCCACGGTGTGAGAAAACCAGCGATACCAAAAGGTAAGATCAATAGATTATAACCCAGTGCCCACATGAAATTCTGTTTAATCACGATTTTACAACGTTGCGCTAATGCTAATAATAAAGGTAATGATGCAATGGATGGTTGTAAAAATAATATATCAGAAGCATTTTTGGCTAAATCAGAAGCGTTACCGACACTGACAGAGACATTTGCTTGAGCTAATACAGGTGAATCATTGATTCCATCGCCTAACATCAATATCCGATCGCCTTGTGCTTGATATGAACGCACCGCATCTAATTTGTCTTCGGGTGAGCATTGGGCAAAGCCAGAAGGGATATTCAACATATTAGAAACCGCTTCGACATTAGCTTGCGAGTCTCCACTGAGTATCGATTGTTTGAGAAAACGAAGTTGCTCAATAGTGTCTAAAGTATCGGCTTTTAACGCGTCATCTAACCAAATAGCGCCTAACAAAGAAGTATCATCTTCAACATAAATCGTCGCGTCATGGATCTGAGGATGCTCAGATATTTGATTTTGGTGGCGCATGAATTTAGCTTGGCCACATCGGTAAGTCTGCGAGTTAATACAACCTTCAACGCCTAAATTTAGATGTTGTTTAGGGTCAATGACTGGATAAACGTCATATTCAGAAAAAGCGCGAGCAATCGGATGCTCTGAGTATTGCTCCAGACTCGATACTAAAGTTAACAGTTCTGATTCAGTCATATTGCTAATTGAAGTAGTGTGCTTAATGCTAAATTTACCTTGCGTCAGGGTCCCCGTTTTATCAAATACGACATGATTAATATCGGTGAGTGCTTCAAGTACATTAGCTTGTTTAAGTAATATCCCGGATTGTTGTAAACGTGCCATCGCAGAGGTTAATGCTGATGGTGTCGCTAAACCTAATGCACATGGGCAAGTGGCTATCAAAATAGAGACTGTGATCCAAAACGCATCAGGATTGCCTAATGTATCCCACGTAATGTAAGTGGCAGTAGCAATTACTAATACCGCGCTAACAAAATATTGTGATAAGCGATCTGCCATTAGGGCTATCGCTGGTTTTTGTGCCATAGCGTTGGTTTGCAGGCGAAGTATTTGGTTGACTAATGCGTATTTGAGTTCACTGGTCACAGTGACTTCTATACTTTGATGCTGGTTTAATGTTCCACCATATACAGGTTGACCTGTTGATTTGGTTACTGGTGCAAACTCACCTGTTAACATCGATTCATCAATATGCGTACACCCATGTCTGATGATGCCATCAATGGGGATAATTTCACCAGGTTTAACGAGTACAATTTGCCCTGGCTGTAATGATTTAGCCGTAACAATTGACACTTCTGCGGTGTCAGGATGTAATACCGAAGCACTCACGGGTACGTATTTCATGGTATTAGAGGCAATTTCCGTCGCCTTGTATCTTGCACGGTGCTCTAAAAAGCGGCTAGTTAATAAGAAAAAGATAAACATACAAATGGATTCAAAAAATACTTCACCTGTATGGAGGGTGGTGGCTTTAATTCCCGCAAAATAGGTTCCGAGAATAGCAATAGTCACCGGTACATCCATATTTAAGCGACGTTGACTGATCGCTTTGAACGCGCCTAGATAAAAAGTTGAGCCCGAATAAAACACCACGGGTGTCGTTAACACTAAGCTGATCCATTGAAAATATTCACGCATGACGGCATCAATATTACCTAACCAATCAAAATAAAACCCCATGGATAACATCATGACTTGCATGGTCATGATCCCAGCTAAGCCAAGTTGTTTAATGAAACGCTTATGCTCTTTTTGGTAGGTTAATTCATGTTGTTCTGGCGAAAAGGGTTGGACTTCATAACCTAATGTAGATAATCCACTTAGAATCGCGGATAGTGAAATTTTCTTAGGATCCCATTTAATTGAAGCTCGCGCTGCACTTACATTGACTGCGTTTTGGACAATGCCATCTTGTTTCACTAAATGCCGTTCAATCAGCCAGCCACATGCAGCACACGTGATCCCTTCAATGGTGAGCTGAACTTCTTTTAACTCACCCATATCAAGCACAAAATCAGTTTGTAATTCTGGCGCATCATAGATACTAAGTTTAGCAAGTAAAGCAGCCTGTTCTTCTGCTGAAGGTGCTTGAATGGCTTTTTCGGTGCGAAATTGATAATAATCAGTTAATTGATTATCGACAATAGATTGAGCAACAGCTTGACAACCAGGACAACACATAACACGTGGTTCATCAAAAACACGCACAACGAACTCATGATCGTTAGGAGCATCTAAGCCACAATGAAAACACGTGATTTGCATTGGTTGTCTCAATCAATATTAAAAATCTGGCGCAAATGTAATTGGGCCAGAATAGGGGAGTTGTAGAGTTTGTTGAATTTTCCATTCATCGTCTTGCGGTAGCAATGATACACGCCATTTACCTTCAATCGATTCATCATGCGAACCACGATAAAATCCATTGGCATCGCGAGCCAACAACAGCGTAAAATCTCTTGCCGCTATAGTGACATGATAGAAGTTTAATTTCAGTGCAGTACCTTGAGTAGGTGCACCATCTATGAACTCAACAGACACTAAATTGTCTTTTATGCGGACGCGGGCATCAATACCTAATTGTAATGCGCGTTCAAATTTATCTAAACGCGTATTAATACCACGACCTTCTTTATAATATTCATCCACAACCAAATCATTTTGAGTCGTTACTGCTAACTTGGCATAGTTGAGTGAAAATATCATTGATGACAGTGGTACGATAATTAAAAACCATGGCCAGAATTGTTTGTACCAGGGATTATTATCAGAAGACGGGTCAGTATTACTCATCTATGCTCCAAAATTGCTAAGTATATAATATCATTAAAAAAGCCCCGTAAAAACGAGGCTTTAATCATACCATATATTTACTATTTGTTAGACAAACTGTAAATATAAGCGGAAACAACATGTATCTTATCGTCTCCAAGTGTTTTATTAAATGCAGGCATTACACCATTACGACCGTAAGTTAAGGTTTCGGTAACAGCACGTTTACTACCGCCGTATAACCAAATATTATCAGTCAAGTTTGGTGCACCGATCATTTGGTTACCTTTTCCGTCCATACCATGACAAGCGGCACAAGCCATAAAGCGTGTTTTTCCTTTATCGGCAAGCGCTTGATTTACTTGGCGACCAGATAAACTTAACGTGTACTCGACAACTTCTTTAATACCTTCTTCGCCAAATGCATCTAACCAAGCTGGCATCATTGCATTACGACCACGCTGTAAAGTCTCAACGATCTTGTTAGCAGTGCCACCATATAACCAATCATCATCAGTCAGGTTAGGGAAGCCGCCATTTTGACCACGTGCATCGGAACCATGACATTGAGCACAATTTTGTAAAAAGAGACGTTGGCCCACTTTTAACACATCTGCATGCTCTTCATTGCTCGCTAAAGTCTCAATATCAACTTTTGCGTATTCAGCAAAGATAGGATCATATTTTTCATTTGCGAATTTTATTTCACGGTCATATTGCACCAGCGCACCTGATTCAATCGAAGCTTGTAACGCTTGTTCAGATTCTTCTAAAGAAAGAATTGTTTGATTAGAACTTTGCCAACCTAATAATCCTTTGTATGCACCTAAACCAGGGTAGAGGGCTAAATACACTAGAGCCCAAACAATAGTAATGTAGAATAATATTGTCCACCAACGTGGTAGCTGATTATTTAATTCAACGATGCCATCAAACTCATGACCCATTGATTCGCCTTCTTTGACACCAGTTTTATTCGATAAACACCAACGCAATAGCATGTAGCTACCGGCGATAGAGCCTAATGTAATTATTGATATCCATATTGTCCAAAACGTCGTCATGTTTAAGACTCCTGTTTGTTTTTTGTATTCGGTTTTGCTTCATCATCAAACACTAGGTTTGCCGCTTCTTCGAAACGATCTTTATTACGGCTGCTAAATGCCCAATAAAGTACACCTATAAATGCGATGAAGACGATAACAGTAAAGATACTGCCGATGATAGCCTGATCCATTATTTTAAATGTGTCCCAAGAGATTGTAAGTAAGCAATCAATGCTTCCATTTCAGTTTTACCTTCAACGGCGGCTTTAGCTCCAGCAATATCTTCATCGGTATACGGCACACCAAAATCTCTAAATAACGATAATTTATCTGCTATCAATTCACCGTCTAATACATTTTCCGCTAACCATGGGTAACCGGGCATGTTAGATTCTGGTACAACGTTTCGTGGATTCAGTAAATGAACACGATGCCACTCGTCAGAATAACGACCGCCAACACGTGCTAAATCTGGACCTGTACGCTTTGAGCCCCATAAAAATGGACGCTCCCAAACAGACTCGCCTGCAACTGAATAGTGACCATAACGCTCCGTCTCAGCGCGGAAAGGACGGATCATCTGTGAATGACAGCCAACACAACCTTCCCGTATATAGATGTCACGACCTTCCATTTGCAATGCTGTGTATGGTTTAAGACCTTTCACCGGTTCCATCGTTTGTTGTTGAAACATTAATGGAGTAATTTGTGCCATAGCGCCTAAAGCGATCGCAAATAAAACCAATACCGTTAATAGACCTACATTCTTTTCAATCAACTCATGTGGATTTTTCATGCTTAACTCCTTATGCCGTCGCTACAGCTACATCATTGACTGTGTCAGTCTTTGGTGCACGTATAGTTTTGTAACAGTTATAAGCCATGATCAACATACCAGCCACGACGAATGCACCGCCAATAGCACGTAAAATGTAGAAAGGTTTAGAGGCTTCTAAAGATTCAACAAAGCTGTATGTTAATGTGCCATCAGCGTTTACGGCACGCCACATTAGCCCTTGAAGTACTCCTGACATCCACATGGCAACGATATATAACACAACGCCAATTGTCGCTAACCAGAAATGCACATTAACTAGAGACGTACTGTACATTTTTGGCTGACCAAACAAGATTGGAATAAGGTGATAAACAGAACCAATTGATACCATAGCTACCCAGCCCAATGCACCAGAATGAACGTGACCAATGGTCCAATCCGTATAATGTGATAAAGCATTGACTGTTTTAATTGCCATCATAGGACCTTCAAAGGTCGACATACCGTAGAACGATAATGAAACAATTAAGAAACGTAATACAGGATCTGTTCGTAATTTATGCCAAGCACCTGATAATGTCATGATACCGTTAATCATTCCGCCCCAAGAAGGGACAAATAGAATAATCGACATCGCCATACCGAGTGATTGAGTCCAATCAGGTAAAGCGGTGTAGTGTAAGTGGTGTGGTCCGGCCCATATGTACAAAGAGATTAATGCCCAAAAATGCACAATAGATAAACGGTACGAATACACTGGGCGACCGGCTTGTTTAGGAACAAAGTAATACATCATGCCTAAGAAACCAGCGGTTAAGAAGAAACCAACAGCATTATGTCCATACCACCACTGCATCATTGCATCAACTGCACCTGCATAAATGGAATAAGATTTTGTGAATGATACGGGAATCGCCATTGAATTACCGATATGTAATACCGCAACGGTTAGCATAAATGCACCGAAGAACCAGTTTGCTACATAAATATGAGAAGTTTTTCGAATCACTAATGTGCCGAAAAAATTAATAATATAGGCTAACCAAACGATGGTGATAAGAATATCAATGGGCCATTCAAGTTCTGCATATTCTTTTGATGAAGTTAACCCAAGTGGTAATGTCACCACGGCAGAAACGATAACAGCTTGCCAACCCCAAAAAGTAAACGCAGCCAGTTTGTCCGAGAATAAACGTACCTGAGAAGTTCGTTGAACTACATAAAATGACGTTGCAAATAATGCACAGCCACCAAAAGCAAATATTACTGCATTTGTATGAAGTGGGCGTAAACGTGAATAGGTTAACCAAGGGATATCAAAATTAAGTGCTGGTGCAAATAACTGTATGGCTAGTAATAAGCCAATTGACATGCCTATGATCCCCCATATTACGGTCATCACCGTAAATTGCCTAACAACTTTATAGTTATAGTTAGGTTGAACTTGAGTAGTCTCGTTCATCGGGTCGTTCTTCCATTGTTAAATTAAAATTCTTTATGATAATTAAGCCTGTTTTGTGTAAATAAACAGTTTTAGCCATTACAATTATTGGCTCTTAACGCACATGGGTGTGAATGATATAGTGTTTAAAAACAAATTGGTAGGCTAAGTAAGCGATGGTTGATCAAGGTCAATACATTTAACATTTTGTTAACTTTAAAGTGGTAAAAACCTAACATGAAGCAGTTAAATAATTCACAAAAAACACTATTTTTGCTGACATTTGCGAGTACATTGATAATTATCTATATGCTAAATAGCACTTTATTAAAGAAAAACTCTTATACTTGTACACTTTATCTTCAAAAATGTGACATACAGTTAAATGAGGGCCCTTTACAGGTTGTTATTCTTGAGCAATTAGTCGTAGAAGAGTTAATTCCCGTCAAAATTAGTTTACCCACACCATTAAAAGTTGAACAAATACACATTGAAGGGATCAATATGTATATGGGGAAAAGCCCAGTACATCAAATTTCAGATATATATACAGATTTAAGCTCAGTTCAAAATGAATGGGTGGGGGAGTTCTTCTTAGGAAGTTGTGCTCTAGCACAAATGGAATGGCGAATGGTCGTTCAACTAGAAGGTTATGATAAGGCGGTAAATATATTATTTACCACCCATCAATGACTATATTTATAATTGACTTTGGAGATAGTTTTCCAAGCCAAGTGATTTAATCAAACCCAGTTGCTGCTCAAGCCAATGAGCATGATCCATTTCAGTGTCATCTAAGAGAACCAATAACATATCACGAGTGACATAATCGCGTTCTTTTTCGCATAACGAAATGGTTATGCGTAACTGCTCAGCAACCTCATACTCGACCCTTAAATCACTGGCTAACATGTCTGGAACGGTTGTCCCAAGCTGATATCCTGTCCGAGTAACCATATCAGGCTGTCCCTCAAGAAATAACATGCGTTGGATCAATTTAGTAGCATGACCTTTCTCATCGTCAAACTCATGATTAATGCGTTCAAACAGCTTTGTGTAACCCCAATCTTCATACATTTGTGCATGGATGAAATATTGGTCCATCGCAGCTAATTCATAACTGAGAAGGTTATTGAGAGCGTCAATAATAGCGGGTTTACCTTGCATGAGATTGTCTCCTTAAAGTTGTGATTGAAGATATCGGGCTAGTCCCATATCTACGATTTGTTGTTGCTGTGTCAGTAAATAATCTAAGTATTCTTCTTCATCAACTAACTGTTTGGTTAATATGTCACGAGAAACAAAATCTTGGACGGTTTCACACACTTCAATACTATCAATCAATAAAGTAATGTGTGCTTGTTGAAATTTCACATCGCAGGCCAACATTTCTTCTGGATCTTCACCAATGTAAAGTTTACCTAATGCTTGTAAATTAGGTAGCCCCTCTAAAAACAAGATACGCTCAATTAGCTCATCTGCTTGCTTCATATCTTTAATAGATTTTTTATATTCACTGGAGTTTAACGCGGCATAACCCCAATTTTTAAACATCCGTGCATGAAGGAAATATTGGTTAATTGAAGTCAGTTCAGAAGTCAGCACTGTATTGAGTTGGCTTAACAATTGTGGAGTACTCTGCATCGTCATTTTCCTGTTATTAATTAACCTTAGTATAGGTGGTTTTTTCTAAATTTGAAAATTTTTATAATAAAATCAGTATCTTGCTAATGATAATTGTTATTGTTTTGATTTCGAACACACTTTAGCCCATTGTAATGACTCTTCAGCAAAACCTAGTCCAGCTTCAGTAAAGAAATTAAATACCCGATCAACCCCTTTGTTAATTAAAGGCTCCACTTCATCTTCATAGCGAGCAATTGCGGCAATACGACCAGTGTAATTAGCTTGTTTGAGTTGTTGAGTAATGTTGGTTGCGTCTTGAATGGAAGGGAGTGCAATGAGCACTAATTCTATATTGGTAATATCTAAGTTTTCCCACAAATCAATATCTTCACCGTCTCCGATGACAGCATTTTTACCTAAACTAGCCAATTGTTTAATTTTTTCACTATCTGAATCAATACCACAAACACCTTCGCCTAATTGTGTATGGATAGCGTTAAAAGCCCCTTTTCCGACGCGTCCCATACCAATGACAAGTACTTTTGCTGGGCCAAGAGATGGGTAGATATCTTGTTTAAGCGGTATTGCTTTTTCATAGCATTTTATACGATCTTTATTATGACTATAAAATTGGTGTGATTTTTTATACAAAATACTGGTAAAAATAAATGAAAAGGCAGTCGCTATCGCTAAAATAACTAGCCACTGTGCATCTAAGATACCACCTGTTACCGCTACCGCTCCAACAATCAACCCAAATTCACTGTAATTAGACATCATTAGCGACGTTAAATATGCGGTCCTCGCTCGTAACCTTAAACTAATAAATAATCCGAAAAATAACAGGAGTTTGATTGGTAAAAGTAAGCATAATACTAACGCAAAGCTAACTAACTCTAGTGAAGGTAATGCGGTTAATCCAATGGTTAAAAAGAATCCAATTAAGAATAAATCTTTAAAGGCCATTAATGATTTGGACAATTCAGAGGCTTTGGCCTGGCTTGCTAATAAAACACCCGCGATTAATGCGCCTAAATCACCTTTAACACCGAAGTAATCAAATAAGTGATAAGCGCCTAATGCAAAAATGAATCCGGTTAATGGGAGCATTTCACCGTGTCCAGCTCTTGCAACAACGCGGTGTAGTAAAGGACGAAGTGGTATTAATAGTAATAATAACGCCGCCCAAGCTGAAGGTAATTTCCCAGTTGCGAAGACTAAAAAGAGTACCGCAAAGATATCTTGGATAACGAGTATACCTATCGCTAGCTTACCGTGACGAGTTTTAGTTTCTCCCGCTTCGTCTAAGATTTTAACAACACATACCGTGGATGAAAAACTAAATGCAAAACCAATCATCAATGCTGTATGCCATGTAAGGTCGAAGATTGTCGTTGTAAATATAAGACCTAACACAAATACACACACACTACACAAAGCAATCCACAATGTAGTGTGCGCCACAGCACCAACCAGGATCTCTCGTTTCAGTAAATCTTTAATATTCAGCTTTAGCCCTATGGTAAAGAGCATAATAGTAATACCGAGATCAGCAATTGCCTGTAGCGTATCGTTATTTGAATAGCCTACTGCATTAAGTACAAAACCAGCTAATAAAAATCCAATCAGAGGAGGGAGTCGACAAAACTTAGCAATTAAGCCAAACCCAAACGCAACTAACAAAAACATGATATCCATATCGTGGTTATTACCTCTTAATGTTGACCGATAAATCGAATTATTTCATCTGCTGTTTGCTTAGGCGCTTCGAGCATTGGCATATGTCCTAAATCATCCCAAATAATACTGACAGCTTTCGTATTATCTTGCCATACCTTTGCACATGAGATGTGAATAATGTCATCTAAACCACCCCATAACATCAATATCGGGCACTCAATATTGGTCAATTTATTGTCCAGAACGTGTTCCATATTAAAGAAGTCTCGATAAATATGTACCAGTTCAGATTTTCTTTTTACATATTCATTGGCTTTGAATAATTTGACCGATTTAGGAAAGTAGGGTGGCTTTGCCATCGTTAGTTTGAAAAATTCATCAAATTGATCTGGGGAGTCCATAAAAAATGGATTACGACCATTCATTGCTAATGTTTGTAATGTACTGGGTTGGGGGGGAGTTACACCGGCTGGGTCAACACAAATAATGGATGCCGTATTTTCTGGAAAATCTAGTGCAAATTGCGCAGCCAGAAAGCCACCCATTGAATTGCCCGCTAAATGAACCTGCTGTAACTCTAAAGCAGTGATAAATTGATGTAGTCGTTGTGATTGGGCGGGGATCGAGTAATCAGCATCAGCTTGATAGGTTGTTTGTCCATGTCCGGGTAAATCTAATAAAACGACATGGTAGTGTTTACCCAGGATATTCCCACAACGAAGCCAAACGTTATGATCAGCACTAAAGCCATGCAGTAATATCAGGGTAGGCTTTGTTACCTTATCTTTACCTCGACCATTTTTTTTATAGCGTGAATTGGTTAAATAAAAATAATTAAACTGTCCGATTCGACGTTGCTGGGGCGTAAACCCATACAAACTTGATTCAATGGTGCTCGATAACCGCAATACATATCCACCAAATTCCGCGGGATAATAAAACGCACCGAATAAGATCATCGCCAGAATAATAATGATAAAAATTTCCATGGTCACTCCTATTTAAACCCTTGATGTTCTCGGGAATATTCGTTTTTGTCTACGAGAGCTAATCCTTTCGCTATTATTTTTTTTAGTTGTTTTAAAGGTAATAGTTTCGATAACCAATATGTTTTTTTGGCATGGTTGCCATAAATAATACGCGGATTATTTATAATCACATTATCTAACACGACTTGGCACATTTCGTCGCTTGGTGTGGTTAAAAATTTATGTTTAAACTTGGCGGTTCTCTCAGAACGTGCGATATCTGTATCCACCCCTCCAGGATGAACTAAATGCACCTGAACTTGAGGATAAACATGCGCCAGCTCCACCATTAATGCTTCGGTATAACCTCGAACTGCAAATTTGCTCGCACAATAGTCAGATGCATTGGGCGTTCCGATAAAGCCAAAAATACTGGATATATTGACAATACTGGCCCAATCTTGCTTCACCAATAAAGGTATAAAACTACGACAACCATAAACCACGCCATAAAAATTGATATCCATGGTTTGCTTAATTTGCGCTTCTGAACTCGCCCAAACCGGTTTTGCAGCCCCCTCAATACCGGCATTATTGATGAGCATGTGGCAGCCACCAAAACGAGACAATGCCAACTCCTTAAATGCTTGCCAATGTTCGGTACTGCTTACATCCATTTTCATCGTAACAATATTTTCAGGGCTGGTTAAAACAGAGGCGAGGGCAACTGTTTCATTCAGACCTTCTTCATCAACATCGCTCAATAACAGTTTCGCTCCTTGCTGGGCTAATAATGTCGCATAACTGCGCCCCATGCCCGATGCTGCACCAGTAATTGCGATAATTTTATCTTGGTAGAATGACGCTGTCATAGTTGTACCCTTATTATTATTGTATGTTGTGGTCACTTAACTTAAAGCGTTTACACATTCGTTTAAACACAAATGAAAA
>Ga0209653_1000712_pt1 | contig 28693 bp, 43 predicted proteins | sample SaaInl6LU_22_DNA_FD_184644 | JGI IMG/M metagenome (GOLD analysis project Ga0209653, IMG submission 184644) | Marine microbial communities from expanding oxygen minimum zones in the Saanich Inlet - ESP_116LU_22_DNA (SPAdes) (version 2) | ecosystem: Environmental > Aquatic > Marine > Intertidal...
TGAAAATGAAGAGTTAGTAAAAGCTGTTACAGATGCACAAACAAATGTAAACAATGCCAAACAAAAATATTCTCTTGCTTATTCTGATTATAAAACTACACAAGTTCCTACAAGCGCAGAGTTAAATGTAAAAGCTGCAACAGATCCAGGGTCAATGACCAAGACAGCTGATGTAGCTACTATATCAGAAGAGGATAAAACTGCAGGAGAGATCGCTGAAGGTACAGGAGACGTAGCTGCTACTACAGATATGGTAGTAGATACTGCAGAAACTGCAGCAGATGTTACGACACCCACTAAGACAGATGCAGTTACCTATGAGCCTCTTTCTGTAGAATCTACAACAAAAGATGTACTGGATCGTTTAGAGGCTGCTACAGGTAAGCCTAGCGCAGAAGCTTTAGTTGATGCACAATCTATGTCACCAGATAAGCTTGCTCAGCTTGGTATTTCCGCTGCACAGCTATCAGAAGCACGTAGGGTGCAGCCTGTAGATGCTCGTACTCTGCAAGAAGGGGAGATGATTGAAGGCTCTACTGTTGACATGGAGCGTGTCAAGACAGAGACTAACTTCGCCGCTGCTACAGGTGCTCCTTCTACAGATGCTACAGTACAGGGTCAGCTTACGGGCTTGATGGAGCAGTTTGAGGGTAGTGAACCTCCTGCATGGGCTGCTGGTGCTATGAGGGCTGCAGCTGCACAGATGGCTGCACGTGGGTTGTCTGCTTCTTCTATGGCTGGTCAGGCTGCTATTCAAGCCGCCATGGAATCAGCAATGCCTATCGCTGTACAGGATGCGCAGACTTCTGCTACATTTGAGTTAACTAACCTAAGTAATAAACAACAAGCTGCTATGTTTGCTGCTGAGAAACGTGCTGAGTTTTTAGGGCTAGAGTTTAACCAAAGCTTCCAGGCTCGTGTAGCTAACGCTTCTAAGATCTCAGAGATTGCTAACATGAACTTCACTGCTGAACAGCAGGTTGCTCTTGAGAATGCTCGTATGGCACAGTCTGTAGACTTAGCTAACCTTAGTGCTGCTAATGCTAAAGTAATGGCTGATGCAGCTGCCATGACACAGTTAGATCTTACTAACCTAAACAACCGTCAGCAGGCGCAGGTACAAAACGCTAAGTCTTTCTTAGATATGGACATGGTTAACTTGTCTAATGAGCAACAGGCTACCATGTTTAAATCACAGAGTTTGGTTAATGCCTTGCTATCAGACCAAGCTGCTGAGAATGCTGCTAAGCAATTTAATGCTTCTAGTGAGAACCAGACTAATCAGTTCTTTACTAATCTAGCATCTCAGGTGTCTATGTTTAATAATGAGCAAAAGAATGCCATGAACCAGTTTAACTCTGGTCAAACAAATGCAGTAAATCAGTTTAATGTAAGTCAGAGAGCGGCACGAGATCAGTTTAATGCAAACAACCAGCTTATCGTAGCGCAAGCTAATGCTGCATGGTCTCAGGCAATTACTACAGCAGAAACAGCAGCGCAGAACGAAGCAAACCGTGATGCAGCAATCGCTGAAAATCAGTACACAATGACTGCATACAACAATGTAATCCAAGAAGAGCGGGATATGATTAGTTATGCTTTTAGTGCCGCTGAGAGTACTGCAGATCGTCAGGTTAGGTTACAGGTTGCAGCTATTCAAGCTGAAACAGCTGCATCGCAAATTCAAGCTCAGATTGATACAGCGGCAGGTGCAGGTTCAGGTAAGCTACTTGCTGCGTTTGCAGACAAAGCTCTGGACTGGGCATTTGGTTAAAACAGCGTTAACAGTAGGTATAATTACAATGGGTCTTTTATCACAATCACAGACAGATAACATCGTTACCATGATGTCTCGCATTAAGGAACGTGCTCTTTCTGCACAAAAACCCTCTACAGGTGATGATAGTACTAGTAAGCGTAAGGGTTTATTTGATAAGCCAACAGCAGCTGCTCCTACAACAGATGACTTTGTAGCTAATACTATTAGAAGCCTTCGCCAGAAAGCTGACATTGCTATAGAAGAACAGCCAGAGATCTATCTATCAAAGTATGATGTATCTGCTTTAACTCCAGAGGAGCCTGTGCGTCCTAGAGCTAGACCTGAAGAGCTTACAATCCCAGAGACTACGCAAACAAATAGCGACATTGAGGCAGCAATAGTAGAGGCTACAGGTTCTGAGGGTCTTATGTCTAAAAGTTCCAATATGATGGCTAGACCAGAGAACCTAGATATACCAAAGTATAAGGTGTACAAAAGCCCTAAAGAGATGTCTAAGCTAGAGATCTTAGCTCGTACCATTGAAGCAGAAGCAGCACAAGAGGGTTATGAAGGTATGATTGCGGTAGGCTCTGTAATAGCTAACCGTGCTGCAGCTGGTAAATATGGTGACGATATAGAGGGTGTAATTCTAAAGAAAGGCCAGTTCTCTCCGTGGAACTCGTGGACAGGGCACGCTAAAGGCGAACAAGGTAAAAATATGATGGCTCTTAAGCCTAGCGCAAAAGCCTATAAAGCTGCAAGTGATATTCTTACTGGAGACTATACAGACCCTACAGACGGCGCTACTCATTATGTAAACACAGCTGTTAGTCAACCTGATTGGCTACCTGATATGAAGTCTCGTAAACGTGGCACCCTTCAGATAGGAAATCACCTGTTCGGTAATGCAGATGATGACAATAGATATGATGGTAAGAACTGGATTAAGCCAAAACCAAAGGCACGTCCCTAATGTTTGGTTTACCCCTAGAACTTATCACAATGCTGTTCTCTACCGTGTTAGGTGGAGTTATGTCTATGATAGGGCAGAACGCTAAGAACAAAGCAGAGCAACAGAAGCTACTCATTGGTGGTGTAACAGAAGCACGTAACGCTGGCAAGACTGACAAGCACTTTGCGTGGACACGTAGGCTTATTGCTCTATCTGCAATCTTCTCAATTATAGTCTTGCCAAAGGCTGTCGCTGTATGGTATCCTGAGGTAAGCGTTATTGTAGGCTACACAGAAGTAGAGGGCGGCCTGTTTAACTGGATCTTTGGTGGAGATGGCACAGTAAAGTGGCAGGCAGCTAGAGGCTTCGTAATCACCCCGCTAGACACACACATCGTTTCAGCTATCGTAGGTCTCTACTTTGGCGCAGGTTTCACTAAGTAAGGTATTATCATGGCAAAGCCAACACTATTTGAGGGACCAATCCCCGGTCAGTCTTTAACTACGGAACCTAAGAATGTACCTTGGGAGCAACCGCCTAAGTATGCAGATCCTATGGATGCTCTTGAGATGTACATGGAGCGTCTTGCTGATCCTGAATCTCAGGATGAGTTAATTGACATGCTGGATATAGGAATCCCCATTAGTATTGTCGTGGATACAATGCTTTCTGGTGGTGTTATGGATGGTCTGCATTCAGTAGACACTAAGCTACTACTAAAAGGTGTAATTGCTACACAGATCCAAACCATTGCAGAGGTTGTTGGCGTTGATTACAAACTCACTATGGCAGACTATGTTAACATGGATGCTAAGAAAGAAGAGCGTATGCGTCAGAAGCTGGCAACTAAGCTAGAACTGGAGATCGCCAAAGGTGAAGCAGATGATCCTGGCGTACAAATGCAGCAAGACGTATTAGAGTCTATGCAATCTGACGAACCTATGGAAGAAGAGCCTGTAGAAATGGCGGAAGAAACTATGGAAGAGATGCCTGCCGCACCTGCAGGTCTTATGGCGAAGGAAGTTTAATTATGGCAAGTGCATTTCAGGCAGGTATGATTGGCGGCTTTGCCGATACGTTTGTACAAAAGATCCAAGACCGTACAGATAAAGCAGAAAAATACGAAGATATGATGATTGCTTCTGCCAAGGCTAATGCGCCTAAGTATGCAGAAACTACAGCTGCGTATAAAGCTACCGTGTCTCAGGCTCGACAACTAAAAGATTCTTTTGGTTTTACCGACTCTGAGATTGTAGCTATGGCTAGTAAGTACGATCTAAACGCAATTCACAAAACCCTCATGGAGCAGAAGATGGCTGCAGAGGCTAATGCAAGTGAATTAGGCTTTGATAAAAGTACTATACTTGGCTCTCTCAATATGGCATCTAGTATAACTATGCCCAAAGGTATGACACTTGAGTCTGGCTTGAGAAACATCCTCTTTAATACAACTCAGAACCTTAACGCCAGCAATAACCCTAAGTCTGAAGTTAACAAGCGTGGTGCTTTTGGTAAAGCTATGGCTGACTTCTTAGCGTTAAACCCACGAGCCTCTGCAGAAGAGCAGCTTAAGAGTATGCAGTATGCAGGCTTTAGCATGGATGAGTTACGTAACTTTAATGCTTCAGCAGGACGTGGTGATATATTCCCTGAGGTTACAGCTGGACCCCTAGCATTACCTGACCAAGACTATAAGTCATCTGATTTTGGTAGTACACAGGATAAAACTCGTAGGACATTTGCTGCAAAATTTAAGGTATTAAATGAGGACGGAACAGATGTTGACGCTTCACTAGCTAAAAACTTACAAAGCTCTAGTGGCGTAGTAGATATATTCAAAGACATTGAGACTGCTTCAGAGTATATGGCTTTTCTTGAGAGCAATATAGCCTTTAAGGGTTACGGGGCTGGCTTTGGTAACGAATTAAAACGTACAGGCGCTCTGTCTAGGATAATGCGTTCTATTCAAACTCCAGAGGAGCTAAAGGCTTTTGTAGCGGCGGAAAGAGATGGACGCTTTACAAAGCTTATTATTGAAACTGATGGTACGTTTACTGATACACAATTTGAAGCCGTACTAAATGGTGAGCCTATTCCAGGAGTAGAACCTGAAGAAGGGACATCTGTAGCTGCAGCTGGTACTGACCCTGTAACTGAAACCTCTACTGCCGCTGCAGCCTCTGGACCCGCTTCTCTGAGCTCAGATGCTGCTATTAATAAAAAGGTAGCAGAGCTTACTGGTGGTACTGCTGGTGCCACTGATTTATCTGACATTGGCATGGACCGCCGTGAAGCTGCTTACGAGGATGACTCTGTACCTAGCTTGGATTTATCTGACATTGGCATGGATCGCCGTGAAGCGGCTTACGAAGATGATACAATAGAACCTCTTGTAAAAAGTATTGCTGCTGGTGCTTCTACAAGAGAGTGGATCTTAGGCTCTAGTGAAGACTTAAACACTTCCGTAACATCTAACGCTTTTAGATTGTCGGCTGCTGTAGAAAGCGGTATGGCTACTGCTATAGACTTCCTCACAGGTATTGTAGGAGGGACCGAGGAAACACGTATGAGTAAAGCACTGAAGAGTTCCTCTAAGTACCAGGCAGAACAAGCCGCTGAAGTAGCTGCTAAGGGTTTCACTGAGTACTGGACTAGTGACATAGGTGAAGATGACAGCTTTAAACCCGAGTTCCCTGGAGACGTACCTGAAGAGGTTGTAAAGGAGGTAGAGGGTTCATACCTAGATGCTATTATGGATATGCTAGGCATGGGTGAGTCCTCAGAAACTAGGATGGTAAATGGTAAGCCAATGACTGACGCTGAAGTACTTGCAGCAGCTAGGGCGCAGCTGGATGAGGCGGCTAATGCACGTATTGACGCTGGTACAAACATCATTGAACAGAGTAGAGAAGAGTTTACTCCAGAGTTCCCTGGAGATGTACCCGATAACTTAGAGAACGCCACAACAGAGTCTATCTCAAAAGCATTAAGTTTCTTAACTGAACTGCCAGATGCGATGCACCAGGCTCTGTTTGACGCTCAGGATAAAATAAATACCTCTATAGCAGCCTTCTTTGAGGAATCCTTAGAGGAGCGTATTATGAAGAATGAAGGACAGAGAAATAGGGTTGTAGCTTTACAAGCTCTTAAGGATAAGATCTCTGACCTACGTAAAAAGGCTGAAGTAGAGCAAACTGTAGAGCCTGAACCTTTAGTGACTAGGCCTAAGAAACCCCTTAAGCCTAAAGGTATGACAGCAAGCGATAAAGCTAGACTTAAGAGAGCACAGAAAGCTCGTGAATTAGGCAAAGACACTGGACTGCTGGAGATGCTAGTCGAGAAATATGGCATAGCTCTAGTGCAAAAAGAAATGGGTTTGTGATATAGTACAGGAACACACCAATAACCTATCTATAAAACGCTAATCGGAGCAACCATGGACTATTATACAGCAGAAAACATGAAGGATAAAAAGGTATCCGATCTGAAAAACGATCCTGCCTTCCTTACAGATGCTTTAACTTTCTTAAAGAGTAAACGCAAGGGTTTTACGGACGAAGACATTCAAGATCTTTCAGCTGATGATGTCGTAGACGAAGTACTAGAACATTTTCGTATGAGTACAGCCAACGAAATTACTATGGCTAAAGACTACTACTACGTTAGTGATGATAAAGTAGATGAAAAAGAACGTCAGGCTTATGGGCGCTTGCTATTTACATTTGATAACTCAAAAGGAGAGGGTATGCTTGACCGTGGTGGTGAAGCTATCTTTGACTATACTAAAGGCTTTCTTCGTGCCCCCTCTACGTATGCTTCTATTGCTGCAGGTGCTTTTACAGGTGGTGCTGGCGGGGCTGCTGTACAAGCGACTAAGCAAGGCGCTCTTATAGCCACACGTAAAGTGGCTAATAGACTAATAGGACGTGCTGCTTTTGCAGGTGCAGTGGATGGTAGTATTGCTGCAGGGTCTCAGCTTGGCCTAGAGCGCATTAAACAGACTGCAGGTAAAGAGATTGACGAAGAGTACGATGTCAACATGGGTAACGTTGCCTTAGCAGGGGCTATTGGTGGAGTAGCTGGGGGTCTTGGTTATGCCATTCCTGCATTCAACCGTAATAAAGTAGCTGGTAGGCTCGTAGAAACTTTAGATGAAGGCAGACAGGCTAATGTAGCTGCACTGCAAGAGGCTAAGGCTGCTACGGAAGACACCATCAAGAAGGCTCTGTCTACGGCTGAAGGCAAAAAGCGTATGACCTTTACTACTGATAGGCTGCTTAAGGCTATTGATCCTGCACTTGTAAAAGAGGGTATGGAAGCCAAGCACGACATTCTTAGTGATACACTTCCTGATGGTCTAATCGGTGGATTGGATCGTGATACTATACGGAGACTTACAGCCGCTTCTTTTGATCTTACTAAGAAACTAGGCATTAAGCCAGAGTCAGGTCAGCGTATAACAGAAGTACTTGCTAAGACTATAGGTGAAGACGGTAGTAGCGATGCTTTTGAAGAAGTAGCTAAAAAGTATAACTTAAGTAACAGACAGCTATCCGCTGTATATGCTGCAGAGGTATCAGAAGCGGCTAAGATCTTGGCTGACCAATCTAAGCTTGTTCGTAAAGGCGGTGCTAAGCTTGTAGGTGCTGTCGATGGTAAGAAGTTTGCGGATGACATAGAGCGTTTGTATAATGCAGGTATGTCTAGTGTTGATCCTTCTGAAGCTAAACGTGCACTAGACTCTGGTGCTGAAGCGGGACATGGCATTGCAGGTAGGGCTTGGCGTGGCTTTAAAGAGATTGAATCTGCTAGACGTGCTTTGATGACTTCTCAGGTTGCTACAACTATGCGAAACAATATCTTTGGTGCAGCTATGACAACCATTGATATGCTGGATCAAGTGAACACAGGTATCGGTCAGATGCTAAGAGGGCGTTTTTCTCAGGGTATCTCTACTATGAAAGGCACTGTTGACACCTTTTTATATCTTACGAAAGACAACGCTGTAGCAGAAGCACTCATTAAGACGTTACAACAAGACGCACCCGAAACATTGTCTCGTGTATTTCAAGATGCTGCCATGGCTGAGAGCGCTCTTGTGTCAAACTCATGGCTTGCTAGAACAGGTAAAGCTTTTAACACGCTTAACACTATCTCTGACCACACATTTAAGAAAGCTGTTATTGCAGGTAACTTAGATAGGCAATTTAAAGCTAAAGGCAGTAGCCTTATGGAGGAGATGAAAGCTGGGCGCTTAAGTAACATATCAAATGAAATGCTCAATGATGCTTTAGATGAGAGCTTGGCTTTCACCTTTCAACGTAAATTTGGTGGTAAAGGTTCTTCTGCAGAGAGCAAGGCAACTAAGGAGCTTGTAGATCTCATTAACAAGTCAGGCCTCACCGTACTGATACCCTTCCCTCGTTATATGGCATCACAGGCTAAGTTTATTAGTGACTATACAGGTCTTACTCTTATTAGGCGCTTGGCGACAGGCCGTTCTATAGCAGATGAAGAGTTTGGCAAGGCTATGACCGGGGCTGCAGCATTTGGTGCTTTATATCAAGTACAGAAAGATAACATTGCTAATAATCTTGAGTGGTTCCAGGCACAGACGGATGATGGTCAAACCTATAATGCTCAGGCCGCTCTTGGCCCTGGTGCATTCCATGCGTATACAGCTAACCTAGCTGCACGTGTCATGGCGGGACAAGAAGTTAAAAGTAATGCAGAGATCAAAAAAGACATTGCTAAGATTGCGATTGGTACAGAGTTTCGTCCATCAGGGACAGCAGTAGACAAGGTTATACGTGCAGTTGAATCTGGTGATACTAAACCTCTGTGGGACTTAGTAGGTAATTATTTTAGTGCCTTTACTTATCCAGCAGCTGTAGTTAAGGACTTCTACGGACAATTTGACCCTCGTTCTTCTTACTTTCCTGAAACACGAGATGCTACTGTGAGTATGCTTAACTTAGGTTTGTTTGAGATGCCTATGTCTTCTTTTCAGAGAGTAACTAGACAGCTTCCAGACTTTAATGCACGAACCATTGCCAACACTCTTAAAGAGATGTCTGGTATTGATATTGACCCTAAGAAAGCGGAAGGCTTACTTAAGTTCTTTAACACCTCCACAAAGGCTGTCTTTCAGACACAGTTTAAGGGTAATGAAGACGAGGGCTATGACGCTGTTCGTATGGACATCTTTGGTGAAGGCCCATTACGTATAACTAACCCTGCAATTAAACAGATCATTGGTCTTGTGGGTGAGCCTCGTATGAACCCTTTAAAGCAAGAGTTTGTACGTTTGCAGATTGACCCTTTTACCGTGTACAACCCTTATCGTGAGAAGAACCCTGTGGTTGCTGTGTTGACAGAGCAGTTACTACAAGGACACTTGTATGACAACATGATGAAGGTGATTGAATCTCCTATGTATAAAAATGCTACACCTGCACAGCAGAAACAGCTTCTGGTTGGTGGCAACGCAACGACAGATTCTTTAGAAGGGTTCAGTGGCATTAAGGATTATATTGCTGCAGAACGTAAGTATGCTAAAGAGTTGCTACAACAAATGGCAACAGATGAGAAGTACACAGGGGATTATTTTAACTGGACAAGAGGCAGACTAAAGGCACTGTCTAGTAATGATCGAAAAGCAAGAGATGTTATGTTTGCAGTCTTTGCAGAAGGTACTCGCTGGGAAGGTAAAACCCTAGAGGAGCATATTGAGGAAACAAATGCTATACCTGATGAAGAGATGAACCGTGATGAAAAGGATATTAGAATTACTGGTTTAATAAATTACTATCTTAAACTGTAACGAGAGAGGGGAGCCACTAAGCTCCCCTTTTCTTTATTGTACTCCGTGCTTCTTAACACAGTGTCTTGCCCATAATACCGTAGCTATAAGATGCTCTAGTGCTTTGTTCCTCTCGTCACTCTGCCATAGATTACTCTTGATATGCTTCTCTAATGCTTCAGCATGTTGAGCTAACTCATCATAGAACTTGATACGTGTACCTTCTACGTGTGCTTTCGCTTCTTGTTCTAACTTCATTTAGATACTTCTTTCTGACTCAAACGTGTATAGGCTCTTTATGATAGTAGCCTTTGTATCTTCACAGACAGAGGCGTTCTTACTCAGGTTCTCCTCTGCAGGTATGACTTGTAAGTTACCACTCCAGTGAGGCCCACCATCATTGAGAGGCCACATATGATCTACGTGGTGCTGTACTCCTGTGGCTTCACTTAGTATGCTACGCAGCTTGTATATTTCTACTAAGCGTTTCTTCTCATGAGGGCAGTCACGTAGGTGTACGGGTATTAGATTACGTTTTCTTGCCCTATGTTTAGCATTACGAGCTATTACTGCTTCCTTATTAGCTTTCTGATAAGCTTTCTTATAAGCTAATATCTTCTCCCTATTAGCTTTCTGATAAGCTTTCTTATAAGCTAATATCTTCTCCCTATTAGCTTCATACCAAGCTTTATTACTAGCACTTATTGCCTCTTTATTAGCTTCACGGTAAGTTTTATGGTTAGCTAGTGCCTCTTCCCTATTAGCTTCATACCAAGCTTTACTTTTAGCCAGTTCCTTTTCCCTATTAGCTTCATACCTAGCTTTACGGTTAGCAGCTAACTTCTCTTTATTAGCTTCTCTATAAGCTCTATCGTAAGCAGCTCTCTCTTCCTTGCTCTGAGCCATCACAACCCTTCCTTCATAAATACTTTGACCCACTCAGCGCAGATACCACTACGCACAATGTCATCAACGCCAAACTCTACCACAGGAACATCAAGCATATACTTCTTAGCGAGATGAATGATCTTAGCTAGACCAGACGTACCCTTTAAGTCAGACTGCTGGATGTCACCATTGAGTACAATAGTACTGCCTTCACCCACACGAGTCAACAGCATCTTGATCTCTGACACATCTATGTTCTGCGCTTCATCAACGATAATGAAAGCATCATCAAAGCTACGCCCACGCATCAACGCTAGTGTAGCTACTTCAATGTTACCGTTCTTAAGTCCTGTATCAACAGCACCACGCCCCAAGTGTTTCACCAGTACGTCAAGCACAGGCAACGCCCACGGTTGTGCCTTCTCTTCTAGGGTACCTGGCAGGAACCCAATGTCTTTACCTACAGCTACGTGAGGGCGTGTAATGACAATCTTGTCAATCTCTTTGAGTGTGTACAAGTCTGCTGCACATGTAGCCGTAACGTAAGTCTTACCAGTACCAGCAGGGCCAAGGATAAGCACCTGCTTGCTGTTAGTGATAGCGTCAATGAGCTTACCTTGGTTCTCTGTCTTAGGTAGAATACCAGAGGTAGGCTTAGCAGCAGCACCCTTGTAGTTTGTCTTGCGCCGTGTACGTGTTGGTTTAGCTAGTGGTTCAATGTTGTTCATAGTGAGCCTTTAAGTAGTTAATTGCTTTTTCTAGGCCTTCTACTGTATCTCCCAAACTGCCTATTCCTGTATTACAAGCTCTACAAAGCCAGCCCCTGAAAGCGTGAGTAATGTGATCGTGATCCATATGAGCACTAGACGGTTTTGTTACAGATCCACAGCACTTACAATTAAAGTCATGAACAGGTTTAGGTGGCGCATTCTTTTGGGCAAGCTTTCTACTTTCTGTATAGGCTTTACTGCAGCTGTTGCAATAACGAAGAACGCCTGTGTACTTAGGAGCGTGTTTCTTTCTAGGCTGTGTTTCCCAGATAACTGCTGCTTCTCTAAATTGTGAGTAAGGTTTATCGGTATTACACTTTCGGCAAAGCATAGTGCCAGATTCAACGGACTCTTCTGCTGCTTCTGGAAATAGATCTAACTGCATTACGCATCCTTTCATGTAGCCCGAACATAATTTATGTTTATTACGTATCTAGCCTTTTGATCTGTTGTTGTAGAGCCTGTATGGTATTCCTCTGAGTTAAACGTAACCAGCCTGTTAGCTACAGATTTAATCTTCTCATTAGTGCTCTTTAATAAAGTATAGCCGTTGTTTGTGTTAAGATAAAAGACAGCTGTATTAGCTTTTATGTCCTCAGGCCAGCCTCTAAGATCTTGGTGCATCCCATGTTCATGTATAGTAGCTCCTGCATAAGGATTACAGTTTATCTTACATGTTAAGATAGAGGAAGCATTCATAGCCCCGAATAGAGGTTTTAGTAATGAGAAGTAGTTGCTCTCCATTGTATCCCTACGATATACAGGATGATAAAACTGATAGTTCAGCAGTGTATCTTTCTCCTCCATAGTAACAGCAGGAGTGAAGCACCAAGGAAACGTACTTCCCATAATTATATCTGCTATCATATAAAAGGTATCGTCAGGTAATAGATTGTCTTCTATACTAACAGTCATTAAACATTCTCCGGTACATCCGCACAAACATAAACTATCCTTGACTTACGTAGTGTCTTAGGTGGTAGTTCATCTATGAGCATATTCATTACATCTATAGCAGTATCTTCACATTCTGAGTAAGAGCGATACAGATCAGGAGAAGCCCTAACTATAGGCTCCTCCCCTGCCAAGAAAGCAATCATAACTAAAGTAAACATTATTCCTGTACCGTATCTGAATCTTCGCCAGACACAATCTCTGTTACTTTAGGTTCTACATAATCGTATGCTTTACCTGCTACGTCTGTTGTTACTTCTACTGCTGCTACAGCCAAGAAAAACATTACAAAAAACTCAACCATCTAAACGTTCCTTTAGTTCTGTGTAGCCACCAACATGGCGGCCTTCGTTATCCCAGATTTGAGGTACAGTAGTCATACCCGCTTCTTTCATGAGTGTCAATAGCCACTTACTGCTAGGGGAGCTTAGAGAATAGGCCGTGAAGCCTACCCTCTTTTCTCGTAGCAGGTGCTTTGCTTTAGTGCAAAACTTACAGTTATCTGTTCCTACCACTGTATAGCTCATACTAGATCCACGATCTCACAGCTATCACCAGAGCAGGCCATAGTCTGCATGGACACTGTGTTATCTTCACTCTCGTAGTCGTTAAGCTCTTCCCAGTCAATGCTGTCTGGCATAAGTGCAAGCATCTCTTGATACTCTTCCTTAGTGCAGTCCTGATAAGGCGCTTGCTGGTAAGTATGATCGGAATGTGGCAGGAATGATACACCTGACATCTCGTCAAAGTGTTCATACACAAATGCCCCCACAGACATCCACTCAGAATCCCGAACTGAGATAGTTACACTTGGCTTATGTTCGCACCAGTGTCGCTGATAGGTGAGCCACAACTCAAGCTGCTCTACAGCAGTCATATCATTACGTGTGACAGCCTGCTCAGGAGACTTGACAGGGAAGCTAAACACTACAGTAGAGTCAGGCTTCATGACGCAAGGCTCATTAGGAATACCCTGGTCAATCATAAACTGTGTCAGAGGGTCTTTGCTGTCACCACGCACAGTGCGAATATAATAGGGGCTGTGACGAGCATGAATACCAGAAGCAGAGTCAACCAGCTGTGATACCGTACCGGAAGGTTTAACGCAGCTGATACTAGCAGAAGCAGGGATGCCAAGCAACTCAGCCCACTCAGCGTTAGTAGCCACAGCAATGGATCGTAAATGCTCAAGTGTCTTCTCCAGTCCTCTGTTCTTGTTTGTCATAAGAGGGTTGTCCATGATGCCTGTCATAGACACACCAAGCAAACGCTCTTCTGCTGTGTTGTTCTGCCAGACCTTACGCAGATAGGGGAACTTAATCATGGTAGACTGGATCGTACCTAAGATGGTAGCCAGCTTAACCTTACGCTCAAGATCCTCAATAGTATCAGTAGCACGTACTACGCACTCCGTTAGGTTGCAAAACTGATATGGGCGTAAAATGATTTCAGAACAAGGGTTTGTACCGAACTCATGGTTAGGATCACGCCGCCCAAACTTAGCTGCTTGCTTCTTGGATGCCTCACGATTGAAGATACCACGCTCACCAGACTTAGACTCAACCAGTGCAAGCCACTCACGCATGAATGTTTCCATGTCTGGCTTCTCAGTGTACGATACAGAGTTGTTAGCCAGGGCACGATGACCAGCAGTTTCCCACCACTGTCCTGACTTAGCGTGACGCATACGGTCATCACTCAGGTTAGACAAAGAGATCATAGCTGAACGTCTCACACCACCTACAACAACGATCTGACCAATGAAGCACATCAAGTCGTGACACTCCATAGAGCTAAGCTTGCGTCCTTGTGCCGCCTTGAAGGTAGACACAGCAAAGTTAAATAGTTCTACGAGTGGCGCTGGGCCTGACGCTCTACCGCCAAATGTTTTAAGTCTTGCACCAGCAGGACGTACACGAGAGACATCCCACTTAGGAATCTCACCAGCCCACAGGAGTGCAAGAACTTGACGGAACCCCTTAGCCCAGCCTTCCTTACTGTCCTTAACGACAACGATAGACTCACTCTCGAAGAGCTCAGGCACTTCTGGGAGCTTGCTGATAAACTGGCGCTCGACACTGAACCCGACACCAGTGCCGCAGAGGAGGATGTACATAGCCTCATCGAAGGACTTAGGGTCATCTACGGGTAGGTAGCTACAGTTGTAGCCTGCAGTGTTGTCACGATCAAGCGCTGGGCCAGCTGTCATCATAGCGCGCATAGAAGGCATGATCTCTTGACCAAGGATAGCCTGCTCAATGTCGTTGATGTAAGAGTTGTCACCTGTCACACGGCGCACTACGTTATCCATGTAGCGGCTTACTGTCTTACCCCATGACTCACGGCCTTCGCCGTCAAAGTACTTGGCGTAGCGTGACTTGTGAATGAATGCTTGGTAGTCTGTTGGTAGTTGATTGCTCATCGGTTGTCACCTGATCCTTTAATAACGCCACGTCTTGCACGGCTGTTTAGTTTGTCCATATTAGTTTGTAGCACCTCTGTGAGGTCACTGTTAAAGTAGTTAGCAAGGGCTGTAACATAGAACACAACGTCACCTAGCTCCTTGATAATGTCATCAGATGAGACCTTGGTGTTGTCACGCATTAGCTTCTTGATCTTCTCAGCAACCTCACCTGCTTCACCTACTAAGCCTAGTGTATTCTCCACTAAGCGGGTCTCACCTTCTGTTACAATCTTACCCTCTACCCAGTAGGAATAATCCTGTGTGTTAACATCTGCCATAGCAGCAAACGCATCTATATCTTCTTGTGTAATCATTGTCTCTCCTTGACGTTTAAGTTCTCAATCTCCACATCATCTACATCATAGATAACATCTGTAATCAAGTCATGAACGTCTTGCTCATGACTGTCTTCGTAGGATGATAGTATATTATTATTCTTATCAACCTTCATAACAAAAGTAACACTAAACTTCTTCATGCGCTTCCCTGTGTCTTAGACCAGCGTGTAAGTGTAACTACATTATCCTCTACTTCATACGCTGTAGCTTCTGCTTGCTCTTGTTCTGCTTCTGCATACTGATCGGGAAACATCTCTTGAATAATGCCCTGCCGTAGATCTGCAAAGTCTTCCCAAGCATCAGGGTAAAGCTCTAAGAACTGCTGTGCTGCAGACATAGTGAGTGCCTCATCAAGAGCAGCCCTCATGCCATCCTCTGAACCAGCCGAACCAAAGACCATGCCAGTCTTGATACTGCCAGTCCACTCACCGTCCTCAACGACAGGAGATAGTACAATAGCTACGTCACCAGGTTTAATCTCATAAGCCATTACTCTCTCCTCTTAACTTTGACACGTTGCTCTTTCATTCGCTTGCCTTTCTCTTTGAGCCACTCTTCTGGTATGACACGATTAGCCCAGAGGAAACCCTTTTGATCGCACCAATCGCAGTACCTACTCTTGGCTCCTTTGTAAAGCCTTGAATTAGCATTACTAAATACAAAACGAATATCTAGTGTAGGATGCTGACGCTGTATCTCTATATGTTTACGTCTATCTGCAGCAGAAAACAACCCCTTCAGCTCAATTATTATGCCGTTGTCTAGCTCAAAGTCTGGTGTGTATGTACGATACTTTAGATCCTCCCACTCTATCTTTAGCTTTTCATAGGCTACAATCTTCTGCCTATCCTTGAGGTATGCAGCGGCCTCAACTTCAAGGCCACTGCGATACGTTTTAGAGTTATGCCTCCGGTTCGTCTTCGGCATCTTTACCTGCTTCTACGATCTGAGATGCTAGTACATTAGTCATACTCTCTAGTGCTTTGAATTGAACTTCTAGGCGCTTCATTTGATCTGTTGCAAGCATAACTTGATTGTAGAGCTTTGTCTGAGTCTCATTGAAGTCTTCTGTGTAGTAGTCGGTGTCGTTGATAGTTAGTTTAGGCATTCAGATATTCCTCTGCTATGAATGTGTAATCCACAAGTTGTGGGTTTTTGGATTTACTAGGGATGCTTGGGCGTGTCTCAAAGCTGTCATGACACTTATGTTTAAAGCTGCAGAATTTACAGTCATCTGGTAGTACCCAGTTACCTGTCTTCTTACGGTAGAAGGATTCCTCTACTGGCTCAAAGCAACGCTCAAACGGTTCATCGTTATCAATGTAGTCTACGGTAGCTTGAATGTCGGCTAGAACTGCTTCCTTGTCTACATCCTCAGAGGCGTCTACATACTTGAATTGACCATTTGCTTTGTTGACTACCCACCAGCCACCTACATCTTTCCCAGCAGCCTCTGCGTAGCCCACAAGCTGTGCCACGTAGCCAAAGCCGTCCTTGTAGGCTAGTGAACCAAAGGATGCAAACTTGTTATCGTAAGACCAGGGTGAGGCAGACTTAACATCGTCAATGCGTCCATCCATCTCCATGTCATACTCACCCTTGATCTCCTGACCATGAGGTAACTTGAGTGTGACACGCTTGTTATCCTCAAACTCTATACCTGCTGAACGTAGGATGCCCTTAAACACAGCCTCAACTATATCGCCAAGGATCATGTTCATCAGGAAGTGTGGAGGGAAAGGTGTCTTGTCTTCTGGATCATTCTTGTCAAACCATAGCTGACACTTTGGCCTACCGATATTAGACATCCGTAAGCGAAAATCATCACGAGGACCACCTGAGAATTGCTTATACAAAGCAGCCTCAACATCGGAGGCGACTTGTTTAGCCACCTCCTCTGTCATAGTAGTCTCACCAGCCATAGCCTTCTGCAAGAAAGAGAAAACAGCTATCTCTGCGGGATGAGTCATTAGTATGGTGCCTCTTCTACATCAATAATAGAACCTACAAGTGCTGCATCTTCCTTGCTCATACTTGTATTGGAACGCTCATTGTGTAGATCCATGATCTTGCCGTTTGAGTAGCTGACATAATCCAAGAAGTCTGAAGCTACTTTCCTCATAGCTGAAGTGTCTTCGTCTGACTCCTGTACAATCTCTCCTACAGAAGAAGTAACGTAGCCATAGGTAGCACCTGTAGGAATTGAGCCCTCTGCACCACTAAGGATAACCTTAGCCATGTGAGTTTTGACGTTCTTACGTTCAATAGCTTTTTCAGTAGCTGCAAGGCTCTTGAGACTATCGTTATTTTTAACATCCATAACGAATGGAATATCAACATACTCACCAGCGGTAGGTTGTCCTGCATCATCAAGAGGAGCCTTAACTGTAAGAGTACCCATGAAGATCTTCACACGTTTAGCTGAGCGAATAATCTCCTTAGTAGCTTCAGGTAGTGCGTTCCAATCCTCAATGTAACCAGAGGGACGGCCTAAGTTAAAGCCACCAGTGCTATCCTTTAAGTCGCTGTAAGTAGAACGACTCATAACGGACTTCTCCATCTCATTAGTGGAAGTGTTCCACCGCTGAAACTGAAAGCGATGCGTGATTATACGAACCTCTACGCTTTCTGCATAGAAGACATCATCACCAAGTGTGATCTTGAAAGACCCAACAGGTAAAACGTCTGTCTTGATCTTCTTACCGCCAAGCTCAATCTCGCCTTTAATGGCTGTACTCAACACGCTAACACGAGCCAGAGAAGATCGTGATTGTGTCTGTGGTTTAGGTTCACCAATCAGCTCTGCTAATGGGTCTAATGAACCTGTTGTTGCTAGTTCTGTACTCATCTGTATATCCTTTACTACAGTCAAAAAGAGTCTTAGTTATACCTCATACGTCTCTTACGTCAAGCCAATTCGGCCCGATTTTAGATTCTAATAATAGAGGCACGTTCATTTTTACGTTATAGGCTTTCTCAATTAAGTCTGTCAAGCCCTCATTCATGTCTTCTATAATACTTAACACTGTCTCCTTCTCCTCTGGGTGAATGTCTATAACCGTTGAGTCGTGAACAGTATTCACTAAGCAAGATTGTAGCCCCTTCAACCGCTCCTCCAGTTCAATTAGCACAACAGGAACAACGTCACCAGTAGCAAAGCCCTGCACTGGGTAGTTCTTAATCATGGTGAAGTGTGATACACCACCACGAGCGTTGCGCTTAACATCAGGGAATGCGTACTGACGCCCTGACACATTAGTAATCTTGTTAAACCGTACAGCTTCATCAGCTAAGTTCTTGTGCCAGTTAGCTACACCCTGATACTTCTCCGTGAAGTGAATGTAATAAGCTTCCTCTGCCTTAGACCTGCCATACCCTGTAGCCCCAAAGAGAGGTGCAAAGGTATGAGCCTTGGCTTCCTGACGTGACGTAGCCTGACCTGCATCAGAGATAACCTGTGCAGTATAGCTGTGTACGTCAAAGCCTGTAGCAATCTCTTCCATAGCAACTTCATCCTGAGCCAGGTATGCAGCCGTTCTAAATTCAAGCTGAGCAAAGTCAGCCTCACAGATGTAGCCGCCATCCCAGCGTGACACAAACACTTTCTTTACGGGAAACGTCCCGCCTCTTGGCATGTTTTGCATGTTGGGATTTCTTCCACTAAAACGTCCTGTTGCAGTAATGTGTTGGGTGAGTCCCACATGCAGGAAACCGTCTGACTTGGTGAAGGTGTCGATACCTTCCACAAAACTAGAGAGGTAGCTACTAACAGCAGAAAGACGCTTAAGGTCAGTAAGAAACTCAACAGCAGCATCCATGTTGTTCGTTTTAGCAGTTCCCACAAGTACATCTAAGTTATCCTTCCCTGTACTAAACCCGTTAGCACTTACCCACTTCTTGCTTGGCGCACCAAAGCCTAGACCAGCTATATGATTAAGCTCTTTCAAGCCGTAGCCACGAGCATCACAGTCCTTACACTTGTTAGGTTTAGCAAACTTAGTGCCATCCTTTTTGATCTTGTAAGTCTTACCTGTACCCTCACATGTAGGACAGGTGAAAGCTTTTGTACGTTTTATGATAGTACTGTTAGCTTCTACAGCCTGCTTAAACTCCTTCTTGTCACGCACATGCTCAAACAAGTCAGCCCATTCTTTCTTGTTGTTAACCTTACGAGAGAAGACAACCTGAGACATCTGCTCGGGTGAGTTAAGATTGATAGGTGTGTCACCCATGATCTCACGCACCTTATGCTGTAGTCGATCCTCAATGTCTGCCTTCTCACGTTCAAACTGTAAGCGTACATCATCTAAGGCTGTACGATCCACCCTGATTCCTGACATGTACATTCGGGTAAGGGTTTGACAGGTTCTGAAGGTAACGTCTCTAACGGTATGTAGACTGGCTGAATCGGGTTCACCGTAGTCTGCCTCAATGCTGTGGAACAACTCACGAGTTGTGTCGAGATCGCACCTAAGATAAAAGCAAAGCTCACTGAGAGGAATCTCATTTGTATTATACCCTTCCTTAAAGTAACGCTTGAGGGTGTCATCCTTCTGAGCGTTAAGGTTGCGTCTCTCTGCACATGCCTCTAAGCTTAATGGATCTTTCTGACCACGCAGTAGGATATACTCTGCAAGCATGGTGTCATAGATAGGCCCGTCATACTTAAAGCCACATTCCCATAGCCACATCAGATCATGCTGCGCATTGTGCATGATGAGAAGAGTAGTCATGTCTAAGATTTGTTGAATTAGCTTACGCCCAGCACCACTAGTGTCTTTCTTCTCAACGTGATCTAATGTTACAATATGTAACTCTTCGTGATTATCTGCGTTCTGCATACCGACTTGCACAAGGAAGTTACCCTCCTCATATGGGTCTAGGTGTAGCTTATCCCTACGCCTGTTTGTTGTGTTCTCAACGTCTAGTACAAGTCTCATCTCTCTCTCCTCTAGGCTTGATATAGTGATCTCGCCCCGTCTAACTCACAGTGTACTACACCGTGCCAACCACCCTTAAGCTTATTCTTAGCTATATTCAAGTGCCGTTGTGTATCTTCTTCATCAGCACCCTCAACAATGGGGTTCTTAGAGATCAGAACCATAAGGTCTGCCTCTGCTGCTTTACCTGTCTTACTGCCTTCCATCATGGATTGGTCTACATATACCTTACCCTCTGCTACAGCACTCAGCTGTGACATCCATACAACACAACAGTTGTATTGCTTGGCAATGTTACGAGCATAGATAGCCGCATCTTTTAGGTACACATCGGACTTATCACTTGTCTTGCTGGCGAACTTGTCACCCATGTCCAGGATCAGTACGTCAGGCTTCTCTTGTTTGACCAGAGACTCAACCCACTGCATATCCTTGTTGGTGCTGTCCTTGATGCGGATGTTCTTCCTAACAGGTTCATAGCGGCTACGAGCGAGGGCTACGTTAGCCTTAACCTCATCCATAGACATGTTAGAGGCTGCGCTCAAGTAACGTGCTCCTACACGCTCATATGCTTCCTCATTACATAGCACCACACACTTAGCACCTTGATGCGCCCAACCCTCAGGTCCAGCAATGAGAGAAGCATGGAAGGATGTCTTGCCTGTGTTAGGCCGTGCGCCTACCAACAGTAAGTGACCACCACTGACACCCTCTACCTTGCGGCGTAGGCTAGGGATATTAAACTTCCACTGTGTCTGTAGATCGTTTGCTTTGAGTAGTGTGTCGATACTAATGTCTTCCCACTCAATACGAAGGTTGGGGGTGAAGTCATCCTTGTAGTTCTCAAGCATACGTCTGAGAGGCTCTAGGCTGGTCTGTGTGCCGTTAACGAAGTCAAAGCCTAGGTTGGCTACCTGTTCGCCTACATACTGCTGAAACATACTGCCAAGTACGTCTGTAGCAATATCCTCTTTGATAGTGTCTTCTTTATTTATCTTGCGAAAGAGATCTTCATAGGCAGTCTTAGTGGCAGTTGTCATCGTCTGGTTCTGTGAGTAGAACAAGGCCTCTAGGTCTGATGTGTTTAGATCGCCCTCATATGTCCTCATGGCAGCGTCTAGTGCCTGCTTGATCTTGCGTACATCCTTAGTGAAGATTTTATCAGGGCAGCGAATGCCCTTGTGTTGTTCATAGAAGTCACGGTTAAGTAACGTCTTAATCAGTGCCAGTTCCATCATTGTCTTTCTCTCCTACAAAGATACGATATAATACTTCCAGTGCAATCAAAGGCCACAGGAAAGCAAACTTGATAGGGCCAGAGTTATCCATCTCCTCATCCTCTGGCTCTACCATATGGTATAGTAAGGGTAGGGCTAACACATACATTGCGAATATGCCAGCGAAAAACCCTTGTCCTAGTTCATTCATACTTGTGGCCTCTCAAATGTTATGTAGAACGCACCCTCTTTACTGTTATATGCTGCCATAATATCAATGAGTTGCTGATGGCTCATGATAATCATCTGGTACGAGCCCATGTCTGGTTCAAACTGTCGGATATATACATCACCATCATCACCTAAGATGACTTCCACATCCTCGTGCATGTCATCCTGGTCTAGGGTTGTGATTACAGCAGCGTCTGATTCAAACTCAACTGTGTACATCAGGTTGCTCCGCTACAAGAATGTTAACGTGAGCTACGTTACCTTCCACACGGGTGATGACATACTCAAGCCCTGCCTTGGTGAGCAACAAACGTAATTGACCTACAGGCATCATGTCTTATCCTTTCCATCTAGCTTTATCAGACGATCCAAGTACCACTGTGACTTGAGTAGATCCTCTTGCTTGTTCTTGTAACGCCAGCGGTGTAGGTACTTAGCTATGTTACCACGCAGGTAGCCTATGTATTCCTCCGTAGTGAGGAAGTCTTCTATGTAGTCAATGCACTCAATGCTACCCTTACCATAGTGCGCTGGGTTGTTGACGTTATCCGCTGCCGTAACAGGCGGTTCTATTCTAGTATGCTCAGCCAATACGCTCTCCTTAAAGTCTTGGTTCTCTTTCATCAAACGTTTCCATTCACTACGAATCATTCTTCCTCCAGACAGAAGCCACACCATGTGTCTCTACTTGCATTACCACAGCTGACACACTTGCGCCACTTATTCTTTTCGTCACGATCTTGAGAAGCCTTACGTTCCTCTGGTGTCATAGGTCTTATGTCACTAAAGTCTGCCTCTAAGGGCCACTCATTGTCTGTCACGGAGTACCTCCTCATACTTGAAGAACAACTGCTCAAACTTCCATTGGTATAGCTGTTGCATACCCATGAGGGTGTTCATCATTTCGTCTGGGGTAGGCTCAATCTCACCATCACCTATCTGTCTGAACACTACCTTAAGGTCATCGCATACATGCCAACAATCCATAATCATAGGCTCTAAGTCATACAGTTTAGCCAAGTGATTCATCCTCCGTTAGCGCATCCCACGATACAGGGAATAGTTCAATCATCTTATGGTCAATCTGTTTAGCTACCTCTCGTGTCTCTGCCTGTGTGTCAGGCTTGCAACGTAGGTTACACATATCAGAGAAGGCATCTAGGCTACCTGACCAATACCACTCAGTCATAGTAGACTGTGGCAGCACCATCCGTGCCATCTCAGGTGCTACACCATGCTCAAGAAGATCGTTGTAGGCTTTGAGACATGCCCAGTTAGTATCACCCCAGTCACCTACATCAACGACACCATCAGACCCCTGCTTCTTATCCGCCGACTTACCACGCCATACCTCTGGAGTATAAAACTCAGGCTCATCATCTACGTATCGCCTGGATATTTCGTTCCATCTCAAGAACTTATGCTTGACTAGCTGTCGTGCTACAAAGATCGGAGCCTTGACGTGGAAGCTTGCAAAGCAATGCCCAAAGGGACTGATATGTTTATGCTTGGCTAGATAACGGATGAGCTTATCATCCTTAGCCTTGAGCTTAGGTGGTCCCCACGGATCGTCTTCCATCTCACTTGTCTTACCGAATGACACACGGGCAGCGTTAGCTACTGTTAAGTCATTACCCATGTGGTTTATGTATGTTGCTTTAATCATCAGAATGGAACCTCACCGTACTTGTTTCGTGGATCTACATAATAACCTGGCTGCATATAGTTAGGCTTCTCTGCGCTGGGCTTAGGGTGGACACTCTCTAGGCCCATCTCTTTAAGGAAATCTTTAAGATCGTTCATGATAGTAACTCCTTTAATCTCTCTAGGTCATCAGTTAGCCTATATTTGATGTCATCGTCAAGCCTGAAGGCTGTACTATTTGCATTTGTCCATAGTGCTATCTCTCTACTAAACTGCAAAGTCTTGTGTGCAGCATCAGGATCTAGTGCTACGATAACATCGTCATACTCGCTTATTTTATCCATGTGTGCGGCTGTAAGGGCTGTGCCAAGGATTGCCATGGCTGTTACATTAGGGAACTCCTGATAAGCAACCACAGCTGACACACAATCCTCTAATACTAGAAGTGTTGAACCAGTCCCTACTGTGTAGTAGTCTGCCTTACCTGTATAGCGATACCACTTAGGCAGCTTCTCGCCCACTGCACGTCCATTAGCATCAATGATGCGCCCTTTGTAGTGTATCGGGAATACAACACGTTCATCCTTAACGTCATAGAGTAAGCGTCTATCTACGATACCCCAGCGTTTAGTGAACCTGTGAAACTTATCATGCTCTGCTGTAGGCTGTACCACATACTCAGGTATCTCCATAGTCTCAGGCTCCATCTGCATAGGCTTCTCTTGTTTAGCCATGAGGATCTTTATCTCTGCTGCTGTCAGGTCAGTGTGATGATACCCGCCAATGCTACAGTCTAGCTTGTAACAGTTGTACTTGATTAGACCCATCTCTTTAGTGATGGTGAATGTGTTCTTGCCATAGCAGGATGGGCAGTTCATACGCCTGCTCTCATCCTCTCTTAAGTCGAGGCTGTCTAAGTATTTACGAATGTTCATCTACCTACCCTTCCGCTTCACACCAAAGTGTTTTTCCTCAAAAGTAAGTATGCAGTGACAGTTAGCACACAACACTTGACACTTAGCTATCTCTGACCTTAGCATCTGTTTACCTTTAGTGTGTCTTTTCAGGTACATATTATGTGCCCTTTGTGCTATAAGGAAACATTTATCCTCTGGGTTGATATGGTTGAACTGTAACGCCTGTGCACTTTTATTGTAGCCACAATTAGCGCAACCCTTCCTTACTTTGTAACGCTTTAGTACAGCCTGGCCATAGTCGTATCTTTTTCTCTTCCTAATGTTATCTCTGTTTATTGTCTCGGGGGATCTAACTCTAGTCATCGTCATTACCTCTCGCTGCTAGTGCCTTGGATGCACCACTGAATGTGTTGACCATGTAAGGCCTCACGCTATTCATGCTCTTGTGTCCTGTTACCTGCATGATACCAACCAGGTCAACACCAGCCTCCATCATTTCTGTCACTGCTGTACGGCGTAAGTCCATGGCTGTTAGTTGGTTTGGTAGGTTAGCTTCTTTTAGTATATCATTGAGAATACTGGAAATATTCTTCTCTGAGTAAGCAACGTATACGCCACATCTAGGCTCTATTCTAGGAGCAACAAAATCCTGGAACCCAAAGTCTTCACGCTGTTTCTGTAGCATCTGGCATAAGCCAGAGCTAATAGGTAGGTGTACTTCTGCGCCTCGTTTCGATTGTGTAATATCTAAGCGACACTCTTCTAGGTTTAATTTATCCCATGTAAGAGTTCTCATATCGCCTATGCGTTGGCCCCAGTCGTATGCCATGTGAACAATTAGAGTAAGGTTACGCCATTTCGTTTGGCTATAGCCTGTGTCTAGGAATGTTTTAACTTGATCCCGTGACCACTTAACTTTGCGAGGCTCTGTTGTCTCTGTCTTGATTAGACGCACAGGATCGTGGATCATTATGTCATTACGCAATCCATACTTCCATGCTGCACTCAGTGCGGTCTTACGATAGTTTGCTGTACGAGTTCCTGTATTAAGCCATTGCTCATAGGCATTTGTTAGATGACTAGCTCTCAGGTCTTCTATCCTGTAGTTTTTAAGTAGGGTTGCATAAACTTTAGTGTTACCAACATTAGTTAGATGTCTCTCGTACTGCTTTTGAGTTTCTCCTTTTAGTTTAGCGAAGGCAGGACTTCGCATATAGAATGATAGTAACTTTTCTATTTTGTCTGTGCTCTCCGGCTTTCTCATCTCTCTCTCCTACAGTTTAGGTAAGTAACCCGCTCAATGAGAACATTCATCGTGCGGGTCATGTATCTTAAAAAGCATACGCTATAACTAAGGCCACGAAGGGCCAAATTAAAAATGCTGTGATTAGCTTATCAATCATGGTTTTTCTACCTTGTTGTTGCTGAATGAGGCAAGCTCATTACCTGTTGCTGTCTTGAATATAACACGGCGTACACCCGTGCGTTTGAATAGCTTGATACGAGCCAGGTTTGCATCGTAAGGTGTAAAGACTGTGGTGACATACTCACCATCAGGCTGGCCCACACTGGCGTATACTTTTATGGCACGACTTGCAATCATTACGCTGTCTCCTCAATAAGCACATAGCGTGTGTACTGCTGACCTGTCACAGGGTGCTTACCCTTAACGCCATCAATGCGGTAGCCTGACTTGCGTAGCTCAGAGATACGCTTAGTGAATGACTGGATGCTGTAGTCCAGCATAGCCTCACGCTGGGTCAGACCCTTGGTTGCACGAAGGTGTGTGATGATCTTAGAGTTTTGTGTGTTAGTCATGTCTGTTTCTCCTATGTTAGACATTTGTAGGTTATTCGTTGTGTTAATCTGCGTCAATGTTACCATTATGTCACGTTGCTCTGCTGCAACATCATGCGCCTAGCTCCTCTGTCTCTTCTACATTATGAAACTTTACTGTGATGCACCCGTCACCATCATCCTGTGCAACTTGCCACCCCAATCCACGGCTGTCATCCGACAACACCATTGCATCAAGCCAATCAAAGAATACTTCTCTATCCATTACACCATTCCTTTCAAGATGTGTTTAATTACTTCTACAGTCCATCCATTACCTAACATACGATACCGCTGCGTGTTGCTAACGTGTGCAGTGTAGCCCTCTGGCACAGTCTGTAAGCGTTCACACTCTAAGGGTGTTAGCTTGCGCCATGCGTCAGGGTCAACGTATGTCTTAGGCTCAAGGTTGCCACCGCTACTGGCACACAGGCTTGGCCCTTTACCCGCAGGGTGGTACACTCGTTTGTTGTAGCCGTGACCATTGAGATCAGCGTCACCAACATGGCACATACCATCTGTGCTAAAGACTAACTGTCTGCGGTGCTTCTCAAAGTATGACTTGAGGTTGCCGCCCTTGAAATAGTTAGCGTCAATACAGTGTGACTTGTCCCTGTCTGTGCAACCATCCTCTAAGATGTCAGACAATACAATACCACGATCCTCTGGGATGCCATCCATAGGGATGTTCGTCCAGTATAAGCGGTGTCTGTTCTGTGCTGACACTAGGTTGCTGTTGATTGCCACAGGCTCAACGCCCAGCATCTCAGTGATAACGTCCATGCTCTCCTTCTTCATCCTGACATTCTCCAGCAGGAAATACTTGGGCTTGAGAGCCTTGAGAAGTCTGACATACTCAAAGAATAACTTACTGCGTGGGTCATCAAAGTTGAGTTGCTTACCTGCAAAGCTGAAGCCTTGGCATGGTGAGCCGCCGATCAGTAAGTCAATTTTGTGTCCACAGTCAAAGTCATCCATCAGGTGATCGCCAGAGGTCTGTACGTTACGCACATCACCAAGGTGTATCATGTCAGGATAGTTGGCTTGAGCCACCTTGATTGCATACTTGTCAATCTCCGCAGCGAAATAGTTTTTAACCTTGATGCCCAGCTGGTCAAGTGCAATCTGACCACAGGACATACCATCAAATAAGCTTAGAACATTCATCTCAATATCCTCTCTCTCTTTGCAATGCTGTCGCCTGTTCATCAGTAACGTCCAGCAATATGTTCTTTACCTCCTGCTCAGTCAGGTGGAAATGTCTTGCTACCTGTGCGAGTGTCTTGTTGGTTGTGTCAAACATATCGCACACTTCTTGGTCTAGTGTCCCAATGGTCATGATGTCACCTTCTTTGTTAGATAGATTATGAGCTTGTCTACGTTGTCAAACTGCTCTTCAAATGTCATCATACCCTCTGCGTCATAGCAGTTGTATGATAGTAAGCTCCACTCTGGATCCTCACGCAGGTCAGGGTTGATATAGTCCACGAATACCTGACAATAATTCCCGTGCTTTTCTTCTTTGAGCAGTGACGGGCAAGTGTCATTCTTCCATGAGCTATGCACCCAGCCAAGCGGTGACAATGCGTGAAAGAGTTTATTGAGTGTGTCATAATTGTCATAATCTGCGTGTGGTACGTCTGCGATAGCGTAGATCATTTTAGTTTCTCCTCTTTGAGTTTCATCATCTTAACAAACTTGCTGTCATTGTCTGACATATAGACACCCTGAACACGCAACACCCTGCGGCGATCACGTTGCACGGGTGCGGTGTCTACAGATGTAGAGCCATCCCTGTCTAGCAAGAGCACATGGCCCTCAACGTGTACCAAATAAGCCAGAGCCTCGCCCTTTGATGCAATTCTCTTGCGTATAGCTCCCACTGTGGTTTTGCCAGTCTTGACGCCCATCTTGGTTTTGACACTGCGCAGAGACCACATAGAGCGGATCGCACGTTGCAGGTCTCCAATCGTGTGAATGTATCGTGTAGCATCATCAACGCCCAGCGCACGAGCTACAGCATAGCCGCACAGGTTTTTGTTGGGGTTGTCGGGGTTGTTGCTCCTGTTTCTAAGCGTTTGTCTGTCCATTGTTTAAACCTCCATCAGGCCATCTGTCTTGTGAAAATATATGTAATGACGCATTCCGCCTTTTTGTCTGTGCTTTGCTGTACTGCCAATTTTTATATCCAGCTGGCCCTCCTCTGCTTCTACCCAAATAGCAATCCTGTCGGGGTAGTCCAGCTTGAATTTAGCTAAAGCCCTTGCGGCTACGTCCATTGTGGTTGTGTCTATGTCTAGTCGTGCCATTAAAATTTCTCCGATATGTCTGCGTGGTCTAGAATTATGTTGCGGCTGGTGGCGTGTGTATAACCCTCAATCATACGATTGGCCCAGCCGTGCGTGATCTTATAGTTAAACATTGCATCCGCTTTTGTGTGCAATACTTTTGTCTCACCGTACCGATCCGCCACGATAAACTTGAAGCGTGGATTTCCAGATGGTGAGTTAGTAAGTCTGCGCATGTCTTTGACGAAATAGCGTTCCATGATAGTTTATCCTCCGATAGGTTTGAATTTGGTTGTCACGCAATAGCTAAAGCACAGCTTGCCGATCTTAATAAAGCGGATGCCACCAACCTTGCGTGTTGATACGTTGAATAGTTTTGTCATAGTATTATACCTCCACCACAAAGCCGGATGTGTCACGCTTTGCTTTGCCCTTGGCATATAGCGCCACGATGTGTCCACCTTTGGGATCCAATATGCGCAGGTCATCCGCATCACCATTGACCACAGGCAAGCCGCTCCATGTTGGTTTGGTCATTGCTTCACGGAATACTACAGCCGCATTCATGCCAGCCGCCAAAGCTTTATCAAGTAATGCCGCATATGATTTACTTGCGCCGCTATAGCTCCATGTTAGATGGTAGTTAGGGATATGTGACACCTTGCGATTGGCAATCTTTGTGTAATCATAAAA
>Ga0209653_1000719_pt1 | contig 28482 bp, 26 predicted proteins | sample SaaInl6LU_22_DNA_FD_184644 | JGI IMG/M metagenome (GOLD analysis project Ga0209653, IMG submission 184644) | Marine microbial communities from expanding oxygen minimum zones in the Saanich Inlet - ESP_116LU_22_DNA (SPAdes) (version 2) | ecosystem: Environmental > Aquatic > Marine > Intertidal...
AGAAGAAGTCCGGAGTGGGCCATGAATATGATTATGAACCCTACCGAAATGATTAAAAAAGACCCTATCGCTAAAGCATTATTGAAGGAGTATAACAACGCTATTATGCTCAATCAAAATGTAAACCAACAAGATGCTAGGGCACTTTTAGAATATATTAGATCGCTGTAAATTCAAAGCAGCCTTGTTGTAAAATAAAGGGGCGGCCATTTTGGCCGCCCCTTTATTTTATAGTATGTTGAAAAATCCTAGATATCTGCAGCTACTTTATAGGTAGGGTCTTCTAGGACATTTACCTCAATTAAGGCATCGGCGTTGCGCAGCAAGGCCTTACAATCAGAACTAAGGTGTTTTAAATGCACTTTCTTACCTACTTTTAAATAACGCTCTGTCATTTTATTGAGCGCCTCTATAGCAGACATATCTACCACCCTGCTCTCTTTGAAATCTATAATAATCTCCTCAGGGTCGTTGAGCACGTCAAATTTATCATTGAATGCCGTAATAGAACCAAAGAATAGTGGGCCGTATATTTCATAATGCTTTACCCCTTGTGCGTCTACTGTTTTTCTCGCCCTGATTCTCTTGGCATTGTCCCATGAGAAAACCAATGCAGAGATAACCACCCCAACGAGTACCGCTAAGGCTAAATTATGAAGGAATATAGTTACCAAGGTCACTAAAACCATCACCAATACATCTGATTTTGGCATTTTATTAAAGGTTTTTAAACTGGCCCACTCAAAGGTACCTACAGATACCATGATCATTAGTCCAGTTAATGCGGCCATGGGCATTTTTTCAATTAAGCCTGCCCCGAACATTATAAATACCAAAAGCATTACGGAGGCTACAATTCCAGAAAGTCTTGCTCTAGCTCCGTTAGAGGTGTTAATTAAACTCTGACCAATCATGGCGCAGCCACCCATTCCAGAAAACAATCCAGACAGTATATTCGCTGCTCCTTGGGCTACGGCTTCTTTATTCCCGCTCCCTCTGGTCTCGGTAATTTCATCTACAATATTTAAGGTCAATAAACTCTCTATTAGCCCTACTCCAGCCACAATAGCTGCGAAGGGAAAAATGATGCTTAGGGTTTCTAAGGTCCATGGAATTTCAGGAATGTGAAACGGGGGAAAGCCTCCTTTGATAGAGGCAATATCGCCAATAGTTCTGGTATCTATATCTAAAAAGAACACTATAGCAAAGACTGTTAAAATAGCCACTAAAGAAGCGGGTATGGCCTTACTGATCTTTGGTAAGCCCCAAATCATTAAGATGGTTAGCGCCACTAAACCCAGTAGAACATACAAGGACTGCCCGGTGAGCCAGTCACCATTAGCATCTTGAAATTGAGCCATTTGAGACATGAAAATAATAATGGCTAGGCCGTTTACGAAACCGAAAATGACGGGATGGGGTACCAAGCGCATGAGTTTACCTAATTTTAAGAACCCAGCCAATGACTGCATAATACCGGCTAAAATAACGGTAGCAAATACGTATTCTACCCCGTAGTCCTTGGCTAGAGAAACAATCACCACGGCCACTGCGCCCGTAGCACCTGAAATCATTCCAGGACGCCCACCAAAAATAGAGGTGACAAAACCCATTACAAAAGCGGCATATAGTCCTGTTAATGGAGAAAGTCCTGCAATCAGTGCAAATGCTATGGCCTCTGGTACCAGAGCGAGGGCTACTGTAAGTCCAGAAAGCACCTCGGTTTTATAATTTACTTTTTGGGAAAAATCGAAAAGATTGATGAATTTGTTCAAGAGGATATTGTTTAAAGTGCTTATTAGTCGCTTTTTAGAAAGGGGCAAAAATAACATTTTTAAATGGAACTGAATGGCAATAATATATAAAGCATCCTGTTAAACCCTTGTCAATTATCCAATTAATAGCCGCCTTAAGGATCAGAATTTAAAGCAAAAAAAACCCCAGGTCCTCACCCAGGGTTTTTGAATCAACTAATTCTAACCTAAACAAAACTATAATATAAGTATATTGTAGCTATATATTATATTTCAATTTTCGTGCCAAACTCTAAAATCACTAAAACAATTTAAAGGAAATATGGCTTTTTTATTCAAAAGACCGTTCTTGTATATTTGTACCTAGGCCACGTATAAGCCAAGAGAATTATTAAATTTGCCTGGGTGTTTATTTAATTGAAATCACTAAATTAAGGAATGGAACAAATCAATACGTTTGCTGTAATTGGAGGAGGAAGCTGGGCTACAGCGATTGTGAAAATGCTTACTGAAAACAACAATAAGGTCATATGGTATATGAGAAACTCAGAGGCCATTACGCACATTGAGGAAGAATTTCATAACCCCAACTATTTATCTGCTGTTAGTTTTGACCTTCAATACTTGACTTTAACAGATCAAATTGACCAAGCTTTAAACGGGGCAGATGCTATTATTTTTGCCATTCCCTCTGCATTTTTGGTTGCTGAAATGGCTAAATCTTCTGCTGTATTAAAAAATAAAATTGTTTTTTCTGCCATTAAAGGAATCATTCCAGAGTCCGGTAAAATTGTGGGAGAACATTTGCATGAAACCTATGGCATTCCTTTAGAACAAATTGGTATTATTACAGGACCTTGCCATGCAGAAGAGGTGGCCCTTGAAAGATTGTCCTTTTTAACCATCGCCTGTGCTAACTTAGAGACAGCCTCTCAAATGTCTAAAGCATTACAGAGCAGTTATATAAAAACAAAAATTTCAGACGACATTATTGGGGCAGAATACGCCGCTGTATTAAAGAACATCTATGCCATTGCAGCTGGAATAGCTCATGGACTTGGTTACGGAGATAATTTTCAAGCGGTGCTCATGAGTAATGCCATACGTGAAATGAAGCGCTTTATTAAGAAGGTGTACAAAATGAAACGCAACATTAATGATACCGCATATTTGGGAGATTTATTGGTTACTGGCTATTCTGTATTTAGTAGAAATAGAATGTTTGGTAATATGATTGGAAAAGGCTACACTGTGAAGAGTGCTACTATGGAAATGAATATGGTGGCTGAAGGGTATTACGCTTCAAAAAGCGCATTTGAAATCATGGAGAAAGAAGGCAAAAGCGAAAAAACACCCATTATAAGTGCAGTTTACGAGATTTTATACAAACACCAAAACCCTAAAAAAACTTTTAAAAATCTCGTTGAAGAGTTGGATTAATCCTCTGGGAGCTCATTGAAAGACACCTCATTGGTTTTTTGAAGCGTTTTATTTAATCAAAACCATAAGGCTTTTGACGCGTTATTCTTTGTCTAAAGGATACAGCCTTATTGAAGCATTATTCTTTGTCAAAACTATAAGCGCGTTCTACTTTACATATTTGAACACTGTATCTTTCATACCAAACAGATTTCCCTTTTTGCTGTGCCAGTGAATGGTCAGCCTGAGACTTCCAATGTGCTATATCTCTTAAGGTAGCCCAATAACTCACCGTTATTCCTACTTGGCTTCTAGCAGACACCATCCCTAAATACCCCGGCTGAATTTTTGCCAGTGACTCCATTTCATGAGCCATTTCCTCATATCCAGATAAAAAATCTGTTTGTGTGGAAGTAAATATTACCGCGTAATAAGGGGGCGCGTGATTTATAGCCAATGACATATTAAGTAAGTTCTAATTATACGATATATTCTTTTTCTATAAAATACTGAACAATGGCTTCTTTCATTAATACAGACTGCTCCCCTGCTTTTAGTGGCGGTAAGTTTTCTACTACCTGATAGTGTGGCCATCCGTCTGCGTCTACAAAATCAAATGCGTAATAGCCATAAGGCTCCAACAACTTACAAATAGCAATATGCATTAGATCTACCTTGTCTTCTTTTTTAAACTTCTGGTGGTATTTCCCTAATTCTTGGACCCCTACCAAACAGATAATGGCGTCTAAGTCCAGGGGGTCATGGTCTGAAAATTGGGCAGAAAGTCTTTCTACAAGTATTTCCCAGCGCTGTTTTAATTCGGCATCTCTAGACATCTGTATATGGGGTAAATTTATTTTCTATAAAGGTACAAATCTAAGTAGCCCTTCCCCTTAAATGCTCTAAAATTAATCTAATTTGCGACTAAAAAAGAACGATTTTTAATCAAATAAGGTACCTTAGAACATAATTATTAACGGTTGACAAAAAATGAGTTCATTTGACATTGTTTTGCTGGTTCTAGGTGCTTTTGGTTTTTACAAAGGTTTTAAAAATGGCATTCTTATTGAAATTACTACATTACTAGCGCTTATCCTTGGGTTCTATGGGGCCCAACACCTGGCCTCTTATACGGCTAGAATACTCCACGAGCAGTTCCATTGGAATCCAGAAAATTTGTATCTCATTGCCATGGGGCTCACATTTGTATGTATTGTTATTGGGGTTTATTTACTTGGAAAAGCTCTGACAAAAGTAGCCTCAATGATTTTATTAGGCGGTATAAATAAAATCTTAGGAGGCTTTTTTGGGATACTTAAAATGGGTGTTATTATCAGTGTTCTTATCGCCTACGGACAGCAGTATTTCAATTTTTTAGAAATGCTTCCTACAGCTGTTTTTGAAAACAGCGTAGCAAAAGCACCTCTAGAAGAATTTGGAAGTTTTTTAGTGCAAGAAATATTTGTATCGGAAAACCTAAACACCATTAAAAGTCTATTTTCAGAGGGCTCATAAACAATTCTAAAAAACCACCCAAAAGTGATACTGCCTGTTACTTAAACTTAGCCTATAAATTATTACCTTTATATATGTATAATTTCACATTTAATAACCAAAAAGTTATAAAAATAACATTATGTCTGTAATTAACATCCAAGACCAACTAAACCTATTGGGCCTATCAAAGGAAAATTCCGGGACTAAAATTGGAAATTCATCCATAAAAGGCGGCAGTGTCATTCAGTCACATTCTCCTGTAGATGGATCACTTATTGGCGCTGTAGACACTACAACCAAGGAAGGATACGAGGCTGTAATGAAAAGCGCTGAAGAAGCATTTAAAAGCTGGCGTGTCACTCCAGCTCCCCTTAGAGGAGAAATAGTGAGACAATTCGGTGAGCGACTAAGGACACTTAAAGCTCCATTGGGCGCATTGGTGTCTTATGAAATGGGAAAGTCCCTTCAAGAAGGATTGGGAGAAGTACAAGAAATGATTGACATCTGTGATTTTGCCGTTGGATTGTCTAGGCAGCTTCACGGACTGACTATGCATTCCGAAAGACCGGGTCACAGAATGTATGAACAATACCACCCTTTAGGCGTTGTAGGTATTATATCTGCATTCAATTTCCCAGTTGCTGTATGGTCTTGGAATACTGCATTGGCCCTAATTTGTGGCGATGTATGTGTTTGGAAACCCTCTGAAAAAACCCCACTTTGTGGAGTAGCGTGTCAAAAAATATTAGCAGATGTTTTAGAAGAAAATAATATTCCTGCTGGAGTCTCCAGTCTTATCAATGGCGATTACGCTGTTGGGGAATGGATGACAGAAGACCCTAGAATGGCTTTAATCTCAGCTACAGGCTCCATTAGAATGGGAAAAATTGTCGCTCAAAAAGTAGCCGCAAGGTTAGGGAAATCCCTTTTAGAACTCGGGGGAAATAATGCCATTATAGTAACTCCAGATGCAGATCTAAAAATGACCTTAATGGGGGCCGTTTTTGGTGCCGTAGGAACCGCAGGGCAAAGATGCACCTCTACCAGGCGTTTGATTGTTCACAGCACTAAGTACGAGGCAGTAAAAGATGCTTTGGTCAAAGCATATGGCCAACTTAAAATAGGAAACCCATTAGACTCAAGCATGCATATGGGTCCTTTAATAGATACTGATTCTGTAAACAACTACCTCAATGCCATTGAAAAAGCTACAAAAGAAGGTGGTAAAGTAATTGTCCCCGGTGGGGTTCTTGAAGGGGGCGCTTACAACAGCGGATGCTATGTAAGGCCTACTATAATAGAAGCGCAAAACCATTTTGAGATTGTACAGGAAGAAACCTTTGCGCCCATATTATATCTAATCAAATACGATGGAGATGTAAACAATGCTATTGAAATTCAAAATGGCGTTAAACAAGGACTCTCTTCTGCTATTATGACCAACAACCTTAGAGAAGCAGAAGCTTTTCTATCTGTTGCAGGTTCCGACTGTGGAATTGCCAATGTAAATATTGGGACCTCTGGTGCTGAAATTGGCGGTGCCTTCGGAGGAGAAAAAGAAACTGGAGGAGGAAGAGAGTCAGGGTCTGACGCTTGGAAAGTGTATATGAGGAGGCAAACCAATACCATCAATTACACTACAGAGCTTCCTTTGGCACAAGGAATTACTTTTGACCTATAGCACATTTCTATATGTAAAATAAAAAAGGGCCCTACAGGCCCTTTTTTATTTTTTTATAACACGCCGTTTGGCGTCACCCATTTAAAGTGGTGCTGGTCTTGTGGAAATTTCATGCGCTCAGAAATTCTAGTTAATCGATTCGGAAGATTCACTAAATAGTCGCGTGCTTTTTCTGCTTCATCAGAAATAGCCCTAACATTTTCAATATCCCAATAACTATTTAATTTGTCTAAAATGTCTATATAATCTTTAGACGTATAAACACCCAAACGTTGGGCACAATTAGAGAACACCTCAAAAGCACTGCTAGCAGCACCTCCAGATTCTCTAAGGAAGTGAGCTGGCATAACAATTTTCTTTTTCATCATATCTGCAAATGCCAAAATCATTTGCGAAGGATCCTGCTCCATAATCAGCTTTACAAATTCTCTGTATGCTAAATGATGGCGCATTTCATCTCCTGCAATAATGGCACACATTTTACCTAATAAGTGATTGCCTGTTTTCTTAGCAAACTGCCCCACGCGTTTGTGGGAAATATTGGTAGCCAATTCTTGAAAACTCGTATACACAAAGTTTTTATATGGATCTCTATCCGTCCCAATATCGAATCCGTCTGCAATAAGGTATTGGGTACTCTTTTCTACCTCTTTCATATTTACTCTTCCCGAGAGATAGAGGTATTTATTGAGTACATCTCCATGCCTATTTTCCTCACCAGTCCAATGTCTAATCCATTTGGTCCATCCATTTTTATCTGCGTGTTGGTCTATTCCGTCTACATCTAAAAGCCAAGACTCATAGGTAGGCAAAGCTTCTTCCGTAATAGTGTCTGCCACTAATGTCACCCAAAGGTCATACCCAATTTCCTTGGCTCCTTCTCTAATTTGCGCTGTTTGTTCAAAAAAATCTTCTGACTGTGAATCTGGAAGAAAATCTGAAGGCTGCCAAATCTCTTCAATGGGAATTAAGAATTGTTCAATAAAGCCGTCTATTTTAGGCTCTAAAGACCGCATTACTTCTAATCTAATATTGTGTTGTGACATGAAAAAAGTGTATTTTAAAGTAAAGATAAAATTTAAGAGGAGTTAAGTAACCAATATGACCAAAGGATTTCATTAAAATAGAATCCTGTCACAAAATTAATTAAGAATCGTTTCTTCCTAACTCATCGGGGTAATACAAATAAACTGCATGGGACTGCAAAATATCTTTGGTATTTATTTCCATGGCAGACAAAGGGCCTTTAAATGCTGCTCCGGTGTCTATATTCCATACATTAGCACGTTTTGTAGGAACAGTTTCTCCTATCTTGTCTAAAGAACTGTGGCCAATAAATATTTCGCTATAACACAAAAATCGTTTGGGATATAATGGGCTATTTATAGGAATTCTAGGGTCAAGAGAAACTGCTGTTTCCCAAAGAGACCTGTCCCAATAAAACATTTTTTCAAAATATTCTTTGACAACCCCTTTTTGATTGGTGAAACCGGCATGAATAAATAGCCTATTTTTTGAATCTAAATAATAGGGGCTTAACGCTTTGTAAAATAATATATGTGCTGCTTTCTTGTCCTCAGAAACTTTCTGATAAGCAGCCACTGTAGCAGCGCCCCCATGAGTAAGCCACAAATCATTTGCCTGGCCGTTCAACAGCCATTCTAAAGCCAATGAATCGTGATTTCCCATAAGTAAAATGATGTTGTAACGGGCTTTTAATTCTATGAGGTAGTCTACCGTTTCAACAGGCTGCGACCAACCGTCTACATAATCTCCTAAAAAAATTAATCGATCCTCAGGACTTAAAGAGAGTTTTTCCACCAGAGCTTTTAAGGCCAAATAACCTCCATGAATATCCCCTATTACATATTCTCTCATCTCATTTTTTTAACAAATATACATTGGTTAAAAACGTCAAAACATATATTAGTTTGTGTTTTTTATGTCTTTATTTTTGAAGGATAAGCTTTTCATTGTAATTTGCCCCATTATTACGCGTGTTACACCCTCTTATTTTTAAGTCATTATGCCCATTAAAAAAGTATTCTGTATTGGTGAATTACTCATAGATTTTGTTGCTGAAAACCAAGGAAGTGATCTAAAAAAAGCCCAGACCTTTACAAAGAAGGCGGGTGGAGCCCCAGCAAATGTAGCCTGTGCAATAAATAAGCTTGGGGGCTATGCCGCATTTATTGGTTGCTTGGGCAACGATGCTTTTGGAGACTTTTTATGGAAAACCTTAGAGGAACACGAAATTGACTTGAGTCTCACCCAACGGACAGATACTTTTACCACTCTGGCTTTTGTTTCTATTGACACTAATGGAGAGAGAGACTTCGTTTTTAGCAGGGGTGCAGATAAAGAATTACAATACCAAAGCAATGTAAAACACCTTTTTAACCAGCAAATGGTGCACTTTGGTGCCGCCACATCTTTTTTAGGGGGTGCCTTAGAAGAATCTTATGGCCACTATTTATTTGACGCCCTTACACAAGATGCCTTTATTAGTTTTGATCCTAATTTTAGGGCAGATTTGTGGAAAAATAATGCAGACAACTTTATCAAAAAATGCCTTCCATTTATAGAAAAGTCGCACCTCTGTAAATTTAGTGAAGAGGAGGCAAAATTACTCTCCGGGAAGGAAAACTTAGAGGACGCTTGTGACGCGCTTCACGAATTGGGAACCCCTATTATTTGCGTAACAATGGGCGCCAAAGGAACTTTAGTAAGTGCTGCTAAATCTAAAAAGCAAATTGCAAGTACTGAAGTAACTCCTGTAGACACTACAGGGGCTGGAGACGCTTTTATTGGAAGTTTATTGGCCCAAATTTCTAAGCTAGACTTTCCGCTCATTGAATTATCTACTCAATTAGACCTACTTTACAATATGGTGGCAAAATCCAATAAAGTTGGTGCGCTTACCACTACAAAATACGGTGCAATAGCTGCTATACCAGAGCTAAACGAGCTTTAATTATATTTCACTTTTCTTATGATCCTCTGGGCTTCTTTAAGATTGGTGTAGGAAGTTGCATAAGTTCCTTTTAAAAAGGGTTTTATCTTTTCTAAAAGTACCTTAGCGTCCAAGAAACCGTTTAAATAACACAATAAAAGGGTTTGGGGTAATGCGTCTATTTCTAAGCGTTCTTCTTGAGTAAACAGCCCGTAATTTTGAATCTTTTTCACCAGAAATTTGCTGTTGTTAAACACATGATGCAAGAGTTTTAAATCAAAAAGAGGTGGGGCAAACATCAAGCTAGTGTCTATGCGATAGGTACCATTTTCCTTAAAAAGAATTTGGGTTTTTTCTAGCGGATAATGCTTGATCTCTGTTCCCAATCCCAAACTGACGTATTCTACAATGGTAAATGAATCGTTGTCAAAATCAATCATCACCTCGTCTAAATCTGAATAGAAAAGTTTGACTTGTTCTGTAATTAATTCAATATCTACCCTAGAAAAATAGGTGTTGTTGTGCTGTTTTTTTGGTATTCCCGCCCAGCATACCACAAACTGATCTTTAAAAACCCTGTAATGACACTCGAGGTCTTTGTGCCTATTGTTAATGAAGTCTATAACCCCATCTAAGGTTAATTTAATATTGTTTTGAGCACTTAGCTCTATAGCAGCTACAGCAGCAGTATTGAGATCCTGCAAAATCAAGCCAGTGTCTTTTGGTAAGCTAATACTACCTTCTCTTATAAAGACAGTCCCCGAGTAATATTTCCAAATATTTTTTTTCAGACTACAAATATTCCCAGAAGAACTAATCGTAACCAAACCAATAACCTTTGCGGCTTCTAGATCTGGAAAATGGATATTTTCATAAGAAATAATAGGGGCATTATTAAGGTAAGCATTGACCAGGTTTTGAATTTTAGAATCGTCAAAAAAATCCACCCCCACTATAAGGTTATCTGTATCTGAAACGCCTATAACTATAAACGATCTGTTTTTGGGATTGCTATTGGCTAAAGCACAAACATGCTTTAAAAACTTAGCCTTACCTTCTTTTGTGCCAATATTGATCATGCTTTTTTTGTCATAAAAGCTGTTCTCCCCATTATGGGAAAGTAGGCTTTTAACCAAAAGGCGCTTATTGATCATTGTTGGATTATTGCTTCATTAACTCCCCTTAAAGAGCGTGGTGCTATTTGCTTGAGCAGTAGGCATAACGATTAGATCTGCTATATTAACATGATAAGGTCTTGAAATAACAAATCCTATCACATCTGCAATATCGCTGGCCTGTAAGGGCATAAAACCTTTATACACTTGAGCGGCCCTGTCTTGATCTCCTTTAAAACGAACTTCACTAAAAGAAGTTTCTACCAGTCCCGGATGTATGGCACCCACTTTTATACCTGTACCATTTAAATCTATTCTCATGGCACTATTAATAGCATCTACAGCGTGTTTAGACGCACAATAAACATTTCCTTTGGGGTATACTTCCTTTCCTGCAGTAGATCCAATATGAATAATATGTCCTTTGTTTCTGCTGAGCATACCGGGCAAAACTGCTTTTGTAACATAGAGCAATCCTTTTACATTAATATCTATCATAGCGTCCCAATCTTCTAAAGAGGCGTCTTGAAACAAATCTAAACCATGGGCATTTCCCGCATTATTAACCAACACATCTATCTGATGAAAAGGGGCCTTTAAGGAGGCAATAGCATCCGAAACAGCTACTTTATTTACCACATCAAATAAGAGGGTATGAACCTTCGTTTTTTTAGACAGAGATAATGCTACTTCATTTAATTTTAAGGTATTTCTCCCACATAAAACAAGTTGGTAACCCATTTCTGCTAAATGTACTGCAGTCGCTTTTCCAATCCCACTACTGGCCCCTGTAATTAGGGCTGTTTTATTTTCTGTGCTCATATATTGTTTTTCTATACTCATCTGTTATTTTTTATGGAATGTCATGCCCTCTAAAGGCGGCTAAAAGGTAAAACCAATCTTCTGTATCAAAATCTATAGCTATGGCACTAATGGCGTTTTTATATCGTGCAACCTGGGTAGTTCCAATCACCGGATGAATTCCTGCAGGGTGTTTCAAGAGCCAAGCCAAAAGAAGCGCGTCTCTGCCAAGGGAGTATTTTTTTTCCAATTGAACAAAAGCCTTTTCTAAAATTAATGGATGGGACTGATTTCCTAAAATCCCACCTAAAGGCGCCCAGGCCATAGGTGTAATCTGGTGCAAAAGGCAAAAATCTAAATCTCCATTAAAAAAAGGGTCGTTTGCCTTGAGTGAAATTTCCAATTGGTTCGCGCTAACCGTAAGTTTTTGTTGAATAATGCTGGTCTGAGAAGGAGTGAAATTAGACAGCCCAAAAGACTTAATATAGCCTTTATCTAAAAGTGTTTGAACCGCCTGTTGAACCTCGATGGGATCCATTAAAGGACTGGGCCTATGAAGCAACAAAAGATCTAAGTAATCTGTTTGCAACTCTTCCAAAGAGCGTTGCACACTGTTTATTATATACTGATAGGTATAATCATAATGGTTTGTCTGAGTGCCCCTAGATTTATTTTTAAGCGCAATACCGCATTTACTGATAAACTGTACAGATTCTCTTGAAATTCCACTTGCTTTAAAGCCCCTTCCAAAAGCAGCTTCTGTGGTGTAATCTCCATAAATATCTGCATGATCAAAGCTAGTCAATCCCATTTGAAAAGCAGATTCAATCCTATGGGCAACATCTTTAATAGATAAAGCTGCACCCCAACTTCCCCAATTCATAGTGCCCACGATAATTTTAGAATATTCTGGAGAATGGTGCTTTTTAGACATAGGTAAATATTTTAAAATTTGTTACTTCTTTGTGTTATTTCCCGCATTGGGAAAAATAATACATGAAATTAGGCATAAATTCCTTAAAAACTTCATAAAAACATGGGGTTTAGTCATTTTTTAACGCTGTATTAACAAGGGGTCTGTGAATAAATTTTTTAATTGCAACGCTGTAATTTAAATGCAGCTACAAACACCGTAAATTATCTAAACACTATGGAAGAAAAGAGTTCGATAGACATGGCGGCTATTAATGAAAAAATAGCCAATGAAAGTGCTTTTATAGACGCCTTACAATTTGAAATGAACAAAGTAATTGTAGGTCAGAAGCACATGGTAGAAAGGCTGCTGATTGGCTTATTGGGACAGGGTCATATTTTATTAGAAGGGGTACCTGGTTTAGCAAAAACCTTAGCTATAAACACCTTAGCCAAAGCAGTAAAGGGAAGTTTTAGTAGGATTCAATTTACTCCCGATTTACTTCCTGCAGATGTTGTGGGTACCATGATTTTTAATATGAAAGAGAACGACTTCTCTATTAAAAAGGGGCCTATTTTTGCCAATTTTGTTTTAGCAGACGAAATTAACAGAGCACCTGCTAAGGTTCAATCTGCCCTATTGGAGGCCATGCAAGAAAAACAAGTTACCATTGGAGATGAAACATTTGTATTAGATAAGCCTTTCTTAGTTTTGGCTACACAAAACCCTGTAGAACAAGAGGGCACCTACCCACTTCCAGAAGCACAAGTAGACCGATTTATGCTAAAAACAGTGATTACTTATCCCAAAATGTCTGAGGAGCAGATGGTCATGAGGCAAGCAATGAGTCAGGCCTATGAAAAAGTAAATCCAGTCGTTAGTGTAAAACAGATTTTATCTGCTCAAGCAGCTGTTCGTGAAGTGTATATGGATGAGAAAATTGAGAAATATATATTAGACCTCATTTTTGCTACCCGTTTTCCTGAAAAATACCATTTAGAAAGCCTTAAACCTCTAATTAGTTTTGGCGCATCTCCAAGAGGGAGTATTAACTTGGCTATGGCTGCAAAGTGCTATGCTTTTATTAAAAGAAGGGGCTATGTAATTCCTGAAGATGTCAGGGCTGTAGTTCACGATGTGTTAAGGCATAGAATTGGAATTACGTATGAAGCAGAAGCGGAAAATGTAACTTCAGAAGACTTGATCAATACCATCGTAAACGAAATAGAAGTGCCATAGGATATTTTAAAATATCGTTTAATGTCCCAGACACTATTTCAATTCATTTATGGAAACTAAAGATCTTTTAAAAAAAGTAAGGAAAATAGAAATAAAGACGAGAAGGCTCTCAGACCATATTTTTGGCGGAGAATACCACTCCACCTTTAAGGGCCGTGGTATGACTTTTTCAGAAGTCCGTCAATACCAGTTTGGAGACGACGTTAGGGCAATAGATTGGAATGTAACTGCCAGACAAAACGAGCCTTATATCAAAGTTTTTGAAGAAGAAAGAGAACTCACCCTGATGATGGTTGTAGATGTGAGTGGATCTGGTTTATTTGGAACAACCAATGCTTTTAAAAAAGATCTTTTAATAGAAATTACTGCAACCCTAGCTTTTTCTGCTTTACAAAACAATGACAAAGTAGGGGTGTTACTTTTTACAGATCAAATAGAACTTTTTATTCCTCCTAAAAAGGGGAAAAGTCATGTTCTTAGAATTATAAGAGAACTTTTAGAATTCAAGCCAAAAAGTCAAAAAACAGATTTGTCCATGGCATTGAATTACCTTGGAAATGTGCTTAAGAAAAAAGCCATTGTTTTTGTGCTTTCAGATTTTATTTCAGAAGAATACCTCCAAAGTTTAAGGATTGTAGGTAAAAAACATGATCTTACCGGTATTCGTGTTTACGATCCAAAGGAAGAACAAATTCCAAACCTTGGTTTGGTGCCTATTTTAGATGCAGAAACAGGAAAAATTAAAACAGTTGCTACCCAATCAAAAACGGTCAGAAACGCCTATGAAAACTATCAAAGAGAACGCAAAGAATACTTTGAAGAAAGTTTTAGAAAGTCTGGTTGTGGCCAAATTAGCTGCAGGGTAGATGAGAGTTATGTAAAAAAACTGTTGGGCTACTTTAAACAAAGGGGGAGATAATATGACACCGTCATTCAACAATAATAAACCTAGTATGAAGGCTAAAAGTGTGGTAAAAACACTTTTATTAGGACTTCTTTTTTGCTGTGGAACTGCTTTTGCGCAAGAGCAAAAGGAACTTTTTAATCCTATAGCAGTTATAGATAGTACCGAAATTAAAATTGGAGAACAAATAGAACTCAGTATTGCTATTTCTATTGGTCCAACAGACTTGGTAGATTTTCCTACAGAAGCGCAATCATTCGCGCCACTAGAACTGGTGTCTGCTTCTAAAGTAGACTCCCTTGAGTATCAAGGAAAATTACAACTGCTTAAAAAATATGCTTTAACACAGTTTGACTCTGGATCATATACGCTCCCAAAGCAGCTTGTTTTGGTCAACAATCAAGCTTATTTCACAGCCCCTTTAAACCTTAAAGTTTTAGATGTCCCTGTAGACACCTTAAAGCAAAATTTATACGATATTAAACCATTGACTTCTGTAGAAAAAATAGCTACCTACGAATGGTTGTGGCAGTGGCTATTTGTTTTGTTGAGCTTGGGTACCTTAATATTTGCTTATTTAAGAAGGCTTAAGAAAAAACGTGCCGCAGCGGAACAAGAACTCCCACCCTATGACAAGGCACTTTTGGCCCTAGACCAACTAGAAAATTCTCAGTATTTAATCAAAGAAGAATACAAAGCTTACTACAGTGAACTCACAAATATTGTGAGGGGTTACCTAGAGGAAGAGGTGCATGTTGCCGCTTTGGAAAGCACTACAGACCAGCTCATTGAGCGGTTGGAACTTCTCAGGGATTCAGGAGCGCTTACCCTTGAACCAGAAACAATTACACAGTTCAAACAGATTCTCCAAACGGCTGATCTTGTGAAATTTGCAAAATCAACTCCAGAAATATGGGCTGCAGAACAAGATAGAAGCAAACTGAAACAAATTGTAGTAAAAACAAAAGAATCTATTGCCCCACCTACCGAAGAAGAGCTGGCTGAAATTGCAGCAAGTGAATGGGCAAAAAAAGCCAGTGAAATAAACAGGTCTAGAAAAAGAAAAATTGTGCTAGCCACTGCTATTTTTCTATCACTGTGCTTTGCTACGGTTGCTTATTTAGGTCCTCAAAACATTTGGGATACGGTGCTTAGAAATCCTACAAAAATTCTACTAGAAAAAGATTGGATAAAAAGTGAATACGGAGTACCTGCTATTGTCATAGAAACCCCGGAAGCACTAGAACGCTCACTGGATGTTGAATTGAATACAGGGGAGAAATCTGTACAGCGATTTTATTATAAACATCCAAAAGGGGTGCTTTTTGTAACTATTGAAACGAAAACATTGGTTTCTGAACAAGCCCCTGATTTTAACGCATTAACAGAGCAGGGGCTTAAAAATCTTGAATCCTTAGGGGCTAAAAATATCATCACAAAACAGGAGAATTTTGAAGCCCAAGAAGGGGTCAAGGGGATTAAAACCTTTGGTACTGCAGACTTTGCTTTAAATGGAGATAGTTCACTTACTAAAGAAGACTATATTTTGCTTTACTTTGGCGGTAAAGGATTTGTACAATCAATAGGTATGAGATGGATTGACAAAGATGAATACGCCGAACAGATTTCGCAAAGAATTATGGAAAGTATTGCTTTTGAAAAAATGCCTTCGCCTCAAAACCTTAAATAATTAGCTTAAAAGAACTTTTTAATATGTTTCAAAGTCCCTTCGCAAACCCAGAATTTTTATGGCTCTTATTGGTCATTCCATTGTTGGTAGCATGGCAATTATTGAAGCAAAAAAAATCACTAGTGCCTCTTAAAATGCCTAGTACAAAAGGTTTCAATAACAGTATTTACAACCGCTTAAAACCCATACTTTTTGTATTGAGATTATTGTCAATAAGCGCTTTAATTATTGGTCTTGCAAGACCTCAAAATAGCTCAGAAAGCACTAGGACAGAAACCACAAAGGGCATAGACATTGTTATGGCCATAGATGTGTCCTCTAGTATGTTGGCTAAAGATTTAAGCCCAAATAGATTGGTTGCTTTAAAGGAAGTTGCCTCTAATTTCATAAAAGACAGACCCAATGACAGGATTGGTTTGGTCGTTTATGCGGGAGAAAGTTACACCAAGACCCCTATTACCTCAGATAAAAGATTGGTTTTACAAGCCTTAAAAGAGATTCAATACGGAGAGTTAACAGACGGAACAGCTATTGGAATGGGCTTGGCTACTTCTGTGAATAGGCTAAAAGACAGTAAAGCATTGAGCAAAGTAATTATACTATTGACAGATGGTGTAAATAATGCAGGCTTTATTGAACCTGCTACCGCTGCAGAATTGGCAGTTGAATATGATATAAAAACATATACCATTGGTCTTGGAACTAATGGCAATGCACTTTCCCCTATTGCTTACAACCCAGATGGAAGTTTCAGGTACGGAATGGCAGAGGTTCAAATAGATGAAACCTTATTAGAACAAATAGCCAACTTAACAGGAGGTAAGTATTTTAGAGCAACAGATAATCAAAAATTAGAAGCTATTTATAATGAAATAAATAGCTTAGAAAAGACAGAAGTAGCCACTTTTAAATTCTATGCTTATGAAGAGAAATTCAGGCCCTGGGCCATTGCTGCTCTTGTGTTTTTCCTAATAGAATGGTTGTTAAAGAACAGCCTGTTTAAAAGTTTTATTTAAAAGAGACATGATTCAATTTGATCAGAAAATATATTTCTATGCCCTAGTGCTGCTACCCTTAATGCTATTGGTGTTTTTGGGAGTACAGATATGGAAAAAAAAGACGCAAAACAATTTTTCAGATACTTCGCTGTTAAAAAAATTGGCCCCAAAAAAATCTGCCTTCAAAGCACCCTTTAAATTCACCCTTCAAATTTTAGGGGTAACGGCAATTGTAATTGCCCTTGTAAATCCAAAGGCGGGAACAAAACTAGAAACTGTTAAGAGAGAAGGGGTAGACATTGTATTCGCTGTAGACGTCTCCAAAAGTATGTTAGCAGAGGACATTGCGCCCAATAGAATGGAAAAAGCCAAAAGACTGGTCTCTGAGATTATCAATGAACTGGCGAGTGATCGCATTGGAATAATTGCGTATGCAGCGCAAGCATACCCACAGTTACCGATCACAACGGATTTTGGCGCTGCAAAAATGTTTCTTCAAGGGATGGATACAGACATGCTCTCTTCACAAGGTACTGCAATTTCAGATGCCATTGAGCTGGCCACTACTTATTACAACGATGCGGCTCAAACAAACAGGGTGCTCTTTATAGTCTCTGACGGAGAAGACCATTCAGATGGAGGTGCCGCTAATGCAGTATCAAAAGCAACTGATGCTGGAATTAAAGTATTTACAATAGGCGTTGGAACAGAAAAGGGCGCTCCAATTCCATTAAAGAAAAAAGGGATCGTAGAAAGTCTAAAAAGAGATTCAGAAGGTGAGGTAGTTATTACAAAAAGAAATACCGAGACATTGATTGAAATAGCCTCAGCGGGAAATGGCATTTATATAGACGGAGAAAATACTGCTAATGCTGTAGCAATTATCAAAGAACAGTTAAACCAAATGGATAAAATGGCTTTTGAAGCAAAGCAATTTTCCGACTATAAAGACCAATTTCAATGGTTTTTAGGCCTTGGACTTTTGATGCTTTTTTTAGATCAAATTATCTGGGAGGGAAAGACTGGATGGATTTCAAAATTAAATTTATTTAATGAAAAAGAAAATGAGACAGCAGCTTAATAAATTATGGTTTTTTGCATGCTTAATTGTGGGGCTAAGTGGCTATGCACAAGAAGAGAAGCAAAATTTATCCGAAATATCTCTTGATACTAAAAAGGAAGGGGTCAAAAAATCTGTTCACCCTAAAAAAATTATTGAAGCACACAACCTCACTTATAAGGGGAATGAATCTTTGAGTGAAAATTCATTTGTGGCCGCAGAAAAATCTTATAGAACAGCAATTGGTATAAACCCTGAAGATGCTACACCTGCTTATAACTTAGGAAGTGCATTGTACCAAAAAGAGGCTTTTGAAGAAGCTTTAACTCCATTAAAAAAAGCCGTAATTGCAGGAAAAAACAAGCAGGAAAAACACACTGCACTGCACAATTTAGGAAATGCTTTTATGAAGAATAAAAGCTATGAAAAAGCCGTGGAGACATATAAAGAAGCACTTAGAAACAATCCTACAGACAACGAGACAAGGTATAATTTAGCCCTTGCTAAAGAAATGCTCAAAAAAGAACAACAAGAGCAAGATAAAGACTCCGACAAAAAAGATCAAAAGGATCCCGACAAAAAGGATCAAGAGGACCAAGAAAATAAAGATAAAGAAGATCAAGAGGGAGATCAAAAAAAAGATCCAAATGGCGATCCCGATAAAGGAGACGGAGAGAAAGAAGATGAAAATTCCGAACCAAAAGACCCTTCAGAAGAAGAAAAAGAAGAACAGAAAAAAGGAGATGGAGAAGATAAAAAAGAAACCCCTCAAAAACCTAAAGAAGACCAAGGAAAACCTAAGGAACGTAAGAGTCAACTCTCCCCTCAGCAAATTCAAAACCTATTAGACGCCATGCAAAACGCAGAGAAAAAATCTCAAGAAAAACTAGAGGGTAAAAAAGTTAAAGGAGCTCCTATAAAAACTAAAAAAGATTGGTAATGCCCTTAATTACAAAAACATATTTACTTCTTTTATTAAGTGTGGCCACACTCTTTGCAGGAGATTCGTGGAAAGACAATCAAGACCCTGTGAGCTTTAAAGTAGTGTTGAGTAAAAGCAGCATGGGTATAAACGAGCGTATTCGAGTAGACTTTGTAATGAACAAGGATGGGGATAACTTTGTTCCGCCCTCTTTTGAGGATTTTAGGGTGGTTATGGGGCCCTCTCAAGCTATAAGCTCTTCTTGGGTCAATGGGGTTAGGAGTTTTTCAAAAACTTTTTCATATACCATAGCGCCTACTAGAAAAGGAAGTTTAACCATTGCGCAAGCCCAGATAGAAATAGACGGAAAAACTTATAAAACATCTGCTCAAAAGGTGACTGTGACAGATGCCGTGAAAAAGCCAAGTGAAGATATGACTGCAGAAGATGTGGCCAATGAAAATCTATATTTGGTAGCAGAGGTCTCCAATGCCAATCCTTACCTCAACGAAATGGTTACTGTAGTGTATAAACTATATGTTGGTGCAGATATTAGTGTTACAAACTTTAGACCTGCAGACAACCCAACTTTTAATAATTTTTGGAATCAAGACATACCAGTCACTCAATACACCTTCCAATCTGGCACATATAACGGTAAGCCCATGCAATATGTAGCCTTAAAAAAAGTCGTATTATACCCTCAAAAATCAGGAGAACTTCAATTGGAGCCATTGGTGCTAGATATTACCGCAGAAGTCCCCACCAATAGAAGAGACTTCTTCGGAGGAAGACTATACGCGCAAACCAATAAAACAGTAACAGCCGGCAATAGAGTCATTGAAGTAAAACCCTTACCTGAGGCAGGTAAACCCGCTTCGTTTAATGGCGCAGTGGGAAAATTTGATTTCTTTGTAAGAACTTCTAAGAATATTTTGAATGCCAATGAATCTCTTCAGGCGGTCGTAGAAGTAACTGGAAATGGAAACTTAAAATTATTCCAAGTACCTGAACTTAAACTTCCAGCGGCATTAGAAGTCTATGAGCCAGAGTTTGAAGAGAAAATCACAACAAATTTATCCGGAATGAACGGTAAGATCAGTAATAGCTATACTGTAGTACCTGCATATAAAGGAAAATACCCAATTCCATCTGTCGCTTTTAGTTATTTTGATCCTTCTCTAGACAAATATATAAGCCTCACCGCAGCGCCTGTACTGGTAAATGTCATTGAAGGACCCACTTACAATGAAAACCCTAAAAATAACAATACCACGGCTACAACAACAATCAAACAAGCTGTTGCAGAAAACAATGCATTTGGTTTTATTAAAACAAAAACAAGTCTAATCCCTGTGGCGCAAAGCAGATTTTTTAACAGCAAAAGTTTTTGGTTGTTGTGTTTAATTCCTTTTGCCATACTTCTATTAACAGTATTAACACACCGATTAATTACAACAAAAAAAACGGATCAAGTTTCTGCTCTAAGCAAAAGGGCGCAGCGATTGGCTAAAAAATTCCTCTCAGAAGCCAAAGGGAAAAAAGCAGACAAAGACGCTTTTTATGTAGCTCTTGAAAAAGGACTACAGCTTTACCTCAAAGGAAAATTAACATTAGACAATGCAGATTTTAGCAAAGAAAACATCCATAATATCTTTACTCAAAAATCCATTTCTACAGAAACCACAGGCTTATTAATTACTTTATTAGAGCACTGTGAAGCGGCAAGATACAGTCCATTTACAGCTGTTGAAATTGAGGAGGACTACCTAAATGCAATAAGTGCAATAAGTCAATTAGACGCGCAATTATAATGGTAAAATTAAGGTTCGCAATGAAAAAAAATACCGCAATGACGCCAAATGAAAAACCCTACAACTTGAAGCATTCGCTTAAAGTGCACATGAATTGGTTTGTATTTTTTATGCTGTTGAGCCAAGTAGCAATATTTCCTGTATTAGCTCAAAATAATGCACAAGAAAATTTGATTAAAGGCACTGCAGAAAATAATCTTGAAGTCAAAAACAACGAAACAATAAAAGCACAGAGTCAAGAAATAGCTTTTTTTAATGCAGCCACTAAAGCATATAACGATTCTAATTTTGAACTAGCCATTGATTATTACGAAAAAATAATTGCTGCCGGATACCACAGTCCGGAATTGTATTACAACCTTGGTAATGTATATTACAAACAAAATGAAATAGCGCTCAGTATCTATTATTTTGAAAAATCTTTACTGCTAAACCCAAATGATCAAGAAGTCATTAAAAACTTAGGGTTTGCTCAAAAAATGACCCTAGACGCCATTCCTACTAAAGAAGTCAATGGCATTGGAAAAGCCTATTTAAGATTCATTAAGTTCCAAAGTGAGGATCAATGGGGTTTTTTATGTATTCTTTTGATCTTTATTTCTGTAACACTTTATTTATTATACTATTTTGCCAATACCTCACTAGCAAAAAGATTTTTCTTTACTGCAGCTATTCTTGTGTTTTTATTAAGTGGATTATCTTATTTAAACGCTTCGTTAGTTAGAAAAGCGACGCAAAAAGACCATCCTGCTATTGTGTTTGAAACAGCCAAAGTGCTCTCCGAGCCAAATTCAAATGGTATTGAAGCCTTTGAATTGCATGAAGGCACAAAGGTTCAAATTTTAGAAAGTTTTTCTAACTGGTATAAAATTCAAATCGCAGACGGTCAAATTGGCTGGTTATTACAAAACCAAATTAGACCCTTAAAAGAATAATTCTTTGTTTTATTTTTTTCATCTTTGTATGGATGGGTTATAAACAAAATATTAAAATTTGGGTGATAGGAACCTTGTTCTTATGGCTTTTTAGTGCGATTATGCCTGCTATTTCTATTTATGTTTTCCAAGAGAGCGATCAAATTTCAATGAATGGAACATTAGAAGAGGAACAACAAGGAGAAGAAAAAAAAGAGGATCATAAAAAAGATTGGGTTTCCTGTCAGTCCATAATCAATTATTCAACAAAAACAACCCCCCTATTAACCCATAGTTATGTAGTACAAAAAACGTACAAAAGCCCTACAAATGTGGTTGTCCTTCCTCCACCAGAGTTACTTTAAAATCTCTGCAATAACAACTCAACTATTTACTTTTCACCTTTTTCTCCTGAATAGGAGCAAAAGGTGTACATCATAAAACAACAACAACTTATGTTTAAAAATATAAAACAAGACATACCTGCGAGTATTGTCGTTTTCTTCGTTGCGCTCCCACTTTGTTTGGGTATTGCACTAGCGAGTGGAGCCCCTCTTTTTTCTGGCCTTATCGCTGGTATTGTAGGAGGTATCTTAGTAGGCTTCTTAAGTGGTTCTGAAATTGGGGTTTCAGGGCCTGCAGCAGGACTAGCTGCAATAGTGCTTACAGCTATTGGCACCCTAGGAGGCTTTGAGAATTTCTTATTAGCCGTTGTCTTAGGAGGCGCGATACAAATTGTCTTTGGCCTTTTAAAAGCGGGAGTCATTGGGTATTACTTTCCTTCTTCCGTGATTAAGGGAATGCTTACTGGAATAGGAATCATTATCATTTTAAAACAAATTCCTCACTTTTTTGGCTATGATGCAGACCCAGAAGGCGACTTTGCTTTTATGCAAATAGATGGTCAAAATACTTTTTCAGAAATATTAGCCCCCTTGAACGGCATTCAAGTTGGTCCAACAATTGTAGCGATCATCGGTTTGGGAATATTATTACTTTGGGACAAAATTCTCTCTAAAAAAGGTAAAATATTCACCTTAATTCAAGGTCCATTAGTGGCGGTAGTGATTGGAATTATTTACTTTGTTGTCACCAAAGATTCCGAAGGACTCTCTATTAAAGCCAGCCATTTAGTTCAAGTCCCGGTCCCAGAGGACTTAGCTTCATTTAAAGCACAATTTACCAGTCCTAATTTTTCTGGGATTGGAAATCCTGAAGTTTGGATTGTAGCATTTACCATAGCTTTAGTAGCCAGTCTAGAAACCTTGCTTTGTGTAGAGGCCACAGACAAATTAGATCCGGATAAAAGGGTTACTCCAACCAACAGAGAATTATTGGCTCAAGGTGCTGGTAATGTGTTTTCTGGACTAATTGGTGGGTTACCTGTAACACAAGTAATCGTAAGGAGTTCAGCAAATATTCAATCTGGAGGGAAAAGTAAATTAGCCGCTATTTTACATGGTTTTTTATTACTCATTTCCGTAATGGTAATTCCTAAATTACTCAATATGATTCCACTTTCTGTATTGGCTTCTATACTATTCATTGTTGGGTATAAATTGGCAAAACCGGCATTGTTTAAAAAAATGTACCTGCTAGGATGGAAACAATTCATTCCTTTTATAGTGACTGTAATGGGAATTATATTTACAGACTTACTGATAGGAATTGCTTTAGGTCTGACTGTTGGCGTAATTGTTGTTTTGATTAAAAGTTTTCAAAACTCTCACTTTTTACATATTGAAGACAATAGCAATAGTGCCCATAAAATTAAAATGACCTTGGCAGAAGAAGTTACTTTTTTCAATAAGGGTGCTATTTTAAAAGAATTGGACCAATTACCTCATGACAGCCATCTGGAATTAGACGTGAGTAAAACCCGATTTTTAGATTATGATATTATTGAAATTCTTGAAGATTTTGCTGCTAAAGCGGTCATGAGAAATATCAATATTACTTTAATTTCAGAAAAGGGAACAGTCTCTAATCCAGAAAGTTTTATTTCATTTTTTAACCTGAGCTCCAAAAAAGCTTAACCAAAAATATCTCTTATGAAACTAGATAAAGTATTTGAAAACAATGAGGCTTGGATTAAAGACAAACTCAGCACAGATAACAACTATTTTGAAGAATTGGGCAAAGGCCAAAGTCCAGAATTGCTCTATATAGGGTGTTCAGACAGCCGTGTAACTGCAGAAGATCTCATGGGCTTAGGTCCAGGAGATGTTTTTGTACATAGAAATATTGCCAATATGGTCATAAGCATAGACCTTAATGTAATGTCAGTAGTCAATTATGCCGTAGACCACTTAAAAGTAAATCACGTAGTGGTTTGTGGCCACTATGCTTGCGGTGGTGTAAAAGCAGCCATGCAATCTGCAGATTTAGGGATTTTAAATCCGTGGCTTAGAAATATTAGAGATGTGTACAGAATTCACAGAAACGAATTAGATGCCATAGCAGATGAGGACAAACGATACGACCGTTTGGTGGAGCTCAATGTGCAAGAACAATGCGTAAACTTGATCAAAACAGCTACGGTACAAAAAGCTGCTAGAGATAGGAACTTAAAAGTACATGGCTGGGTATTTGATGTTCATACAGGAAGACTCATAGATCTAAAAATAGACTTTGAAGGAATTTTGAAAAACATCATGGAAATATACCATTTAGACTAAACAATAAAACAACACTAGTTGTTTTGTCAATAGCCATCGCTTCGCGATGGCTATTTTTTTTAATCGTCTTAGACATCACATGGGTTTTCCAAAATAAACGCTTTGGATTACCTAGAAAATCTTAAATTTGTTTCTCAATCTTAAGCGCTGAAAAAGCCTAGAGGAAAAGCACATGATAGACCAATTAGAAAAACACATAGAGAGGGTAAAAGCTTTTGAATCAAAAGATTCAGGGGCTATTGAAGCATTTAGAATAGAATTCTTAGGGAAAAAAGGGGTTTTAACAGATCTTTTCGCAGCCTTTAAATCTGTTCCTAATGAAGAAAAAAAAGTGTTTGGTCAAAAACTCAATGAACTAAAGATTGCTGCGACAGAAAAGATCAGCAATCTCAAAGAAGCATTAGAGGAAACAGCAACAGTATCAGGTCTATACGGAGACTTAACTAGACCTGGAAGCCCCCTTGAAATAGGTTCAAGACACCCAATTTCTATTGTAAAAAATCAGATAATTGATATTTTTTCTCGCATAGGATTTAATGTGTCAGAAGGTCCAGAAATGGAAGATGATTGGCACAATTTCACCGCCTTAAACTTGCCCGAATACCATCCGGCAAGAGACATGCAAGACACCTTTTTTATTCAAACAGATCCGGATATTCTCCTTAGAACACACACATCTTCTGTTCAGGTGCGGTATATGGAAAACAATAAACCTCCCATTAGAACAATCTCTCCGGGAAGGGTGTTCAGAAATGAGGCCATCTCTGCCAGATCCCATTGTTTCTTTCACCAAGTAGAAGGCTTGTACATAGATAAAGACGTCTCTTTTGCAGACTTAAAACAAACTTTACAATACTTTACTGAGTCTTTATTTGGCAAGTCTAAAATTAGATTGAGACCCTCTTACTTTCCTTTCACAGAACCCAGTGCAGAGGTAGACGTTTATTGGGGCTTAGAGACAGAAACAGACTATAAAATGACTAAGGGTACCGGTTGGCTGGAGATTATGGGTTGTGGCATGGTAGATCCTAATGTACTTAAAAACTGTGGCATTGATCCTGAGGAATATTCTGGTTTTGCCTTTGGAATGGGAATAGATAGAATTGCCTTATTACTGCACCAAATTTCTGATATTAGACTATTGAGCGAAAACGACATTCGTTTTCTTTCCCAATTCAAGGGCAGTTTCTAAAAATTACTTCCAATCTTTGAAAGGATGTTGACTTAGGGAAGCATTGTAGTATTTCTGATCTCCTGTAACCTCTTTTCCAAGCCAAGCTGGTTTTTCAAACACTTGCTTAGGATCTGACAATTCCACCTCAGCTATAACAAGCCCCTGATTGTCTCCATAAAAAACATCCACCTCAAAATGGTGAGATCCTACAGACACTACATGTCTGGTCTTTTCTATTTTACCAGGCAAACAAAGTTTAAATAAAGCTTCTGCAGCTTCTTTTGACAAGGGGTTCTCCCATTCAAATCTAGACACACCCCCATCAGTAGAAATTCCTTTCACGGTTATAAACCCTCCAGTCTCTTCTACCCTAATACGAACTGTTCTGTTGGGATCTGTTGACAAAAATCCTTGCTTAATAGCCCTACTAGTTACAGCTTCATTTTCAAAACTATAGTCTTTGACTAAAAATTTGCGTTCTATTTCTATCATTTTGCACAATTAAAAAAGAAATTAATTTAAAAATACACCAGAAAATGCTTTGAAGGTGTATAGCCAACTAAAAACCTCGATTTCTAATACTGGGCTATTTCTATGAGTTTAGAAGAAGTTACGCTTTTAGTCTCATAAGGTGTATTGGCTAGCCAAATCATAGCCTTGGCAATGTCTTTGGCTTGAATAGGATTGTATTCTTTCAAAGGACCATACCAAATGAAAAACAAACCCTTCATAATACCCTTTAATAGGAGTTCCCCCAAACGAAATTCTTTTCTGGCTCCAAGTATTAATGAAGGCTGAACAAAGTGAATCTTAGGTAATTCAAGTGCTAATAGCTGGTTTTCCATAGCGCCTTTCATCTGACTATAAAAGTTTTTAGACTGCGCATTGGCTCTTAATGCAGAGACTACTACCACCGCTTCAAAGGAAGCCTCTCTAGCCTGAGAAGCAGCTAGCAAAGGAATCTCCACATCTATTTTTTTATAGGCTGCCATCTGCGGTGTCTTATGTTTAGTACTCCCTAAACAACAATACAAATGATCTCCTTTAATAGGATGCTCTTTCAAGCCTTCTTCTAGATCTGAATAAAGAGTTTCCTTTATTTTATAGTGATCAAAGTCTAGGGCCGTTCTTCCTATGAGATGAATTTGATCGTATCTGTAATCTTGTATCAGCTGTAAGACCAAAGCCTTTCCTACCACTCCAGTGGCACCCAATACTACCGCTACTTTTCCCATTTGAACCATACGCTAAAGATACGCTTTTGAGAGAAAATAGGCTTGGAATATATATCTTTGAGAAAAGCTTTTTAATGTATCTCTCTCCTCCCTTTAGAAAAATAATCCATGTAGACATGGATGCTTTCTTTGCCTCAGTAGAGCAGCTAGACAATCCTTCATTGAGAGGGCTTCCTGTGGCAGTGGGTGGCGGTGGCAAACGAGGGGTCGTGGCCGCCGCCTCCTATGAGGCTAGAAAATTTGGAGTGCGTTCTGCCATGTCTGGAATGATGGCTAAAAGGCTTTGTCCAGACCTGATCTTTGTACCTCCTAGATTCGATCGATACAAAGAGATCTCAAATCAAATTCGCCTTATTTTTCACGAGCATACAGATTTGGTAGAACCCTTATCTTTAGATGAAGCTTATTTAGATGTAACCCAACACAAAAAAGGAACCCCCTCTGCCACACTCATTGCGCAAGACATTAGGGAAACCATTTTAAAAAGGACAGGGCTGAATGCCTCTGCCGGAGTCTCTATAAATAAGTTTGTAGCAAAAATAGCCAGTGATATTAACAAGCCAAACGGACAGAAAACCATTCCTCCTGAAGCGGTTTTGTCATTTCTTGAAACATTGGATATTCGGAAGTTTTTTGGAATTGGAAAAGTGACTGCAGATAAAATGTACGGATTAGGAATTTTTACTGGAGCAGACTTAAAGAAACATTCAGAAGATTTCTTAATTGAGAACTTTGGAAAGAGTGGTCGCTATTTTCACCAAGCCGTTAGAGGCATTCACCCCTCTGAAGTAAAACCAGAAAGGATTCAAAAATCTATTGGAGCAGAACGAACTTTTAGTGAAAACATTAGCAGTGAAATTTTTTTGAAAGAAAAAATAGACGCTTTGGCAGAAGAATTATCCAGGCGGTTAAAAAAAAATAAGGTCTCCGGAAAAACCATTACACTCAAACTGAAGTACTCAGATTTTAACACTCAAACTAGGTCCAAAACAATTCCTTATTTTATATCTAGCAAAGATTTAATTCTAGAGAATGCTTTGGACTTACTCTATCAAGAAAATTTAAATAACTCCGTTCGCTTAGTGGGTATTTCTATGGGAAAACTAAATAATGAAAAAACAACTCCTATAAAACAGCTTCCTGTAAGTGTGCAATTGCACATTGATTTCTAAACAAGGAAATCATTTTTGAATCTAAAGAAGATATTGATTTTTGACCCTAAAGTAAGGGTGTCACTTTAGTGCCAAAGGGGCTTTTGGTTATATGCCTCATAAAAAAAGCCGCTTACATATATGCAAGCGGCTTTTTTATATAAAATATACGTTAAGAAATAGTTGAAACCCTTAGCGTATTGACCATACCTCTTTCCTTAATAGGCATAGAAGCTAAGTTAATAATAGTGTCTCCTTCTGAAACATAACCGGCCTTTTTGGCCATTTCATTTAAATCTAAGATGGTCTGGTCGGTAGACACCATACTGTCATAATAAAAAGCTTGAACCCCCCACAAAAGGTTCAACTGTGTTAGAATACGTTTGTTAGAGGTGAATACTAAAACATGTGCCGACGGTCTCCAGGCAGAAATCTGATACGCCGTATAACCACTGTTTGTAAGTGTTGAGATGGCTGCAGTATTCATTTCATTAGCCATAATAGCTGCATGGTAACAAACAGACTTAGTCACATACCTTCTGCTTAAATTTACTGGTGGAGTTAATGGTA
>Ga0209653_1000722_pt1 | contig 28400 bp, 31 predicted proteins | sample SaaInl6LU_22_DNA_FD_184644 | JGI IMG/M metagenome (GOLD analysis project Ga0209653, IMG submission 184644) | Marine microbial communities from expanding oxygen minimum zones in the Saanich Inlet - ESP_116LU_22_DNA (SPAdes) (version 2) | ecosystem: Environmental > Aquatic > Marine > Intertidal...
TGAAGCCTCATTTGGGAATCTAAAGGAGGGCTTTGAAGCGCCGAAATTTCGTGAGGCTGTTTTGGTCGGGAATGGCGAAGAGATTGCTACAACTTCAGCGGCTGAAAGTGTTCCTGATGTAGTGGCACCCTTTAGGTTTCGCCAAGGAATGATACCTGCGAAAGGTGCTCTAGATGTCTATTATGTTTCACCGCGTGATGGTGTGGACTCGTATATACTAATGGTGAAGCAGTGATCTAGTTACACCTAAAGAGATAAATCCGTTTCGCGTTCGAGCCAGCGATAGAGGTTTTGTAGCACAGTCTTGCAATCGTTTTTTTCTGTTTCTGAAATGGTTTTAGGTGCTGGCTCGTTGATCAAAACCTGTGTAGTTGCTTGAAGTGGTTTTGTTAGTTCGGGCCACCAAGATTCACGGATGGGGTAACCTTCGTTTTTTAGCAGCAGGTAGATCGCCTTAAGGTGAACGATTTCGGGCACTTTGTGTTCGGCAAAGGCATTGAGAGTGCGTTCTGCAAGCTGATAAAGCGCTTCGGGCTCTGCCATATGCGGGGCATTACGTGCTAAAAGGGCCGTGAAGTCGGAAGCGTGTTGAAGACTGCGGTAAGATGCGCCGATCGCTTCACGTCGTTGGATGAGTTGATACTCGCGAACGAACTTCGCAGTGCCCTGCTTAGAGGTCTCTAGCTGGATGTCTGCGGTGTCGAAAAGGTCGGGTGCTGCCTGCTGTTGGCTTTGTTTAGAGATTCGTTTCAGGCATAGAAAGCCGCCGTGCTCTGGGCTTAAGATATCGAGCTTTAGAAACGATTCTCCCGAAGGGGCGAGGCGCAATATCAAGGCTCGATCCACAATTATGCTGAGATGTGACTGAATGCTCGTAGGGGCTTCACTTGTGAAGCCCGCAGTGCTCTAGGCCTATGCTCGGCGGTCTTCACAAGTGAAGCCCCTACACACTCGGCCAAGTGGTTTCTATCAATCATCGTCATAGCTTAGTTTTACCTTCATAGGGTTTAAGAAGTTTCGCATCGGCGACGAAGGGCCCCGCTGGCACAATGCTCGCGACGAGTAGCCAAGCAGTCAGTTTCCAAGACCACTTGTAGTCCATCTGCCCAAGAAAAGCGAAGCCGACGTAGATCATCCATAAGACGCCGTGCGCCATACCGATTGGGCGGATGAGCATATCATTGCCCCAAATGTATTTGAGCGGCATGGCGACGCCGAACAGTAGGATGGATGAAACGGCTTCCCAAGTGCCCACACTACGTAGGCGGTGTAAGGTTGAATCAAATCTAAACATGTTTGCTTTGAGATGGCGCTTCATGGAAATAAGGCAAGTCGAAGCGCTCAAAACTGTTCAATCCTCATTCGTCGACTAAGCGTTCGCTACGACTAAATCCACCACCCTTACCCAGTTTTTCGACTAGGTAGTTGATTCCTGAGTCGATGCGCTTTTGAAGGGTCCAAGGTGGATTGATGACGATCATACCGCTCGAAGTCATGCCGCGTCCGTCGGTATCTGCTTCGATGCCGAGCTCAAATAAGACGATGTTGCGAATGCCGCTTCGTTGGAGTGCGTCCTCTAGTTTCTCGATGCGGTCTCGGTCGACCACTGGATACCAGAGCGCGTAGATACCTTGGGCAAATTTTCGATGCGCCGCGGCGAGAAACTCGACGACGCGTTCGTAATCCGCTTTAAGCTCGTAGGGTGGGTCGATTAAAATGAGTGCTCGTCGTTCATTGGGCGGTAGCCGTTTGAGTGTGCGATTAAAGCCATCCTCTTTCCAGACCTCAGTGCGCTTGTCGTGGGCGAAGTTTTCGCTGAGCGCTGCATGCTCGGTGCTGTGGAGCTCGCTTAGGATTAAGCGGTCGGTTTCGCGAAGCTGCCATTTGGCGATGCCTGGCGAACCCGGATATTGAAGTAGCGACTGCGCGTCGTTTAGCGACTTCACCAGTTCGCAATATGCTTGGAGCGCCTCTGGCAAATCTGGGTCGTTCCAAATCTGAGCGATGCCTGTTTCGAACTCTTGCGTCTTTTGTGCAAATTCAGAATCCAGCGAATACATCCCGGGCCCCGCATGCGTATCGTAGTAAACGAAGGGTTTATCTTTGAGCTTTAAATATTCGATGCACTCGATCAACACCCAATGTTTGAGCACGTCGGCAAAATTGCCTGCATGAAAGGCGTGTCGGTAGCTGAGCATAATGTGTAGGAGTGAATGTTAGGGCCCCTTCGAAGGCTATGAATCATGGATGTAGTTGAAATGGTGATTTTCGAATTGTCGATCAATTCTGCGCTTTGTTGCACTTGATTTCGTGCGGTCAGCGTGCAACGAATCTCTTTTCTTGCTAACAGAAGATACTTACCAAAGGTTAGCCATTATGACGATTGATCCGGAAGATAATGATGCGCCCAGCATCTACTAGGACTATATCAAATTAGATCATCTGCTAGGCTTGCAAGAGATGAAGACATCGATTGCTGATGAGAAAGTTTTCCTTACCTACCATCAAATTGTAGAGCTTTATTATTCTTTGGTGCTTCATGAACTCAACCGGTTAATCTATTCTGAAGCCGATGTGGATGCTGCTTTTTTTGCTGAACGTGTGCAGCGGATGAATCGCTATATGTGTCATATCATAAATACGTTCGATGTGTTGACGTATGGTATGGATACGGACGAGTTTCTTGCTTTTCGACGGCTTTTAGGGAACGCGTCTGGTTTTCAAAGTGTGCAGCACCGAAAGATTGAAATAGGTGCGACTGATTTAACGGTTTTATCGGGGCGCGAATCACTGCGGGCAAGGAATGCTCCAGATGGTTCCCTATTAAGTGCTTATCAATCCATTTATTGGCGGTGTATTTCTGATTTTTCTTCGGATGATTACGCAAAGCAGATGCTGAATGCCTTTGAGGCGCGCTATCGTGAAGAGCTGATTGAATTCGCAAGTGCCGCGCGGACGCAAAATTTATGGCAAATCTTTAATCGAGAGTTCAATACGAACGACGAGATTCGAGAATTGTTGAAGCGTTTTGACCGACTCTTTAATCTTGATTGGAAGGAAGCTCATCTGCGCACGGCGATTCATCACATGTCTGGAATACGCCGAATCGAACGGGCAACTGGTGGCAGTGACTGGCGTCGATACCTCGTGAAGGGAAAGCGTGGGCATCCAGTATTTTATCCCGAGTTGTGGGACGCCTCTGAACTAAAGGCTTTCGAGGAGCGCTGTATGGCGCTCGTTTCAAACTGATGTTAACTGCCAGGTTTAACTGCTTCGCTAGCTTGTAGTTCAGGTGGAAGCTTGTCGGCTTCGTAGGTCGGAAAGCTAAGTTCGGCGAGGCTGTGGTGTGGCACGTCAAAAGAGGTGGCGCCATTACTGCGATCGACAATCACACCGACGGCAACTGGCTCGGCGCCGTGCGCACGGCATTGCTCAAGTGCCTCGACAACGCGACCACCCCGAGTGATCACATCTTCGATGATGAGCACCTTTTCATCGGGCTTGAATTTGAAATTACGACGGAGCGCGAGCTTGTCGTCGACTTTTTCAAGGAACACAAAACGCAGGCCGAGTTGGCGAGCGACTTCCTGCCCGATCACGAGTCCACCCATTGCTGGGCCGACGACTGTGGTGGCACCATACTCTTTGAGCATGGGGAGCATGATTTCAGCAAGACGGGTGACCTTATCCATATACTGGCATACCTGTGCGCACTGAAAAAAGTGAGCGCTGTGCAGGCCAGAGCGAAGTAGGAAGTGCCCCTCAAGAAGGGCACCACTATCGCGGAAAATTTGAATAACTTCGTCGTGTAGCTTTGAATCCATGAGACAGAGCATGGACGCTGGGCTACCGCTGAAAAGGGGAAAATTGGAATGACGGCGAATTTGTTCAGCTTATTCGGAAGCGGACTCCGAGGCTTTGCTCCAGGGAGGTGCGTTTTCGTATTGCAGATCCCATTCGGTGAAGGGCGTCCCTAGCGTGCCTTCGGGCCAGCGGTCTGCCTGCCATGTTTCAGGGAAGTCTTTGCGAACACGGGCATCGATGCGGCCATTCTTTACCTTGCGGTCGATAAAGTCGGTGAGGCTTAGCAGCTCTTGCTCGATATGTGTGCAAAATGCGTCGAAGGTTTCGCTGTCGCACTTTGGATCGATCCAATACGGTCCGAGTGCATAGGTATCGATACGATTAAAAGGCAGCGGCACCGCAGTCTCGTCCCAGCTCGGCGCATAGAGGCAGTGGCGAGCACGTGTGCATACAGCAAAGAGTGGGGCGCCGCTACCTTTGGCGAGCAGGCAAGAGCCTCGCTTCATTCTGCGGGCGGGGCCACGTGAGCCATCAACGGTGATACCATAGACGACGTCGGGGTTTTGGTGCAGGTAGCGTATCATGTCTTTGAGCACAATGCGTTTGCGGCGTCCGCCCCGGAAGACTCGGAAGTCATGATTCTCTAATAGCGCGGTGATGAGTCGCCCCATCGTGTTGAGGCTGGCCAGTGTGTGCACCTTTCTGTCTCGAAAGATGTGTGGTGCCGTGACGACTTCCTGGTGCCAGATCATCGCAACCAGTCCGCCAAATTTTTGGGTGAAAGGATCGTAGCGTTCTGCATAGTTATCGGTGGTGCGAGAAGTGCTCCAGACGATGAATATATAGCATCGGTAAAGTAGCGGTAGCACTAAGCAGCCGAATGCTTCCAAGCCATTATTGATCACACGCTTCACCCGTCGTGCGCGCGTGCTGGGTGCACGGCGTTGTGTGGTTTTCTCGTATTGCGAGCCGCTAGGCTCATTGGTTTTGGTTATTGGCATGGTTAGGTGTATGGTGATTAAAGCGGTTTACCGCTTTAATTGCAATCTGGGAACAGTGAGTCGACTCGCTTACTTTTGTGTCAATCTGGTGAGTCTTCCTTGCGTATATGCCGGAGAACTCGCGTAGTAGGGCGTATGGAAAATTTACACCACGACTTCGATGGGTTAATCTTTGATATGGATGGCACGCTGGCGGATACGATGCCGACGCACTTCATTGCTTGGTCACAATCGATGGCAGAGCATGGCCTCGAACTGACTGAAGAGCGTTTCTATGCGCTCGGAGGTGTGCCTGCAAATAAGATTATCGCACTCTTGGCAAAGGAGCAGGGGAAAGTGGTCGATGCCGATGCGGTTGCCGAGGCGAAGGAGGACTTGTTCTTAGAGCTGTTGAAAGACGTGCAGCCCGTGTTGCCGGTTAAGGCGATTGCAGAATTTCATCGCGAGCACATGCCGATGGCGATCGCCACGGGCAGTCCGAAGTGGGTGGCAGAAAAGATTCTGAAAGCCTTAGGGATACGTGATTGGTTTGGCGCTGTGGTGGGGGCCGAGTGTGTCGAGAATTCGAAGCCCGCGCCAGATGTTTATTTGAAAGCCGCAGAGTTAATTGGAGTGGACCCAAAGCGCTGCCATGCGTTTGAAGATACACAACTAGGTGTCGAGGCCGCCAAGAATGCTGGAATGCTCGTTGTGGATATTCATACGCTGCGCTAGAGAGACCTTAGAGATATCCTAATACTTATTTACAAGAGATGAGAATTTGGTATTCCCGCTTGCGATAAATGTTCAGCGGCGAGATGCTCTATGCATCGCTTATGTCAATCGAATCAAAAGATAGCCTAGAAGATAATTGGGCTGTTGGTCTTGCGGCTTTCTTGCAATCAAACAACGAGGTCGAAGCCTTGCGTGTGGATGCGACGCATCGAAAAGTTGAAATTGCGACGCTCGGCCCAATTGACCTAGACCTGCTGGAGGCGCGATTGAGTGAGACGATCCGCAGGATTGAGGCAGGCCGATCAGAGGCGGTCCCTATTGGGGTTAGCGTGGAAACCGGTGATGATGGTGAGCTTCGTTTGCAAAAGCCCACGTGTATAACCGCCCCAAGATTATGGCAGTGGCGGGAAATCGAATGGCCTGTTTCTGAAGAAGCTGAGGCGCATGAAGATTGGCGGGTGCTCAGTGTGCTGGCAGGTATTTGTGCGATTTTAGGCGTTGCGGCATGGGGTATCGAAACGGTTGGCACCGCTCCAGTTTGGGTGTCGATTGCATTGTATGTGGCTGCGATGCTTGCTGGTGGTTGGGATGCGATCGGTGATGTTAAAGAAGGGCTGCCCAAAGGAGAATTGGATATTCATTTCCTGATGTTGGCGGTGGCTGTCGGCGCTGCTTCGATCGGTGCATGGGCAGAAGGTGCTCTATTGTTATTTCTCTTTTCATTTTCCGCAGCATTGGAGGCATTCGCCTTGCACCGAACACGTAGTGAAATTGATAGTTTGTATGACGCTGCGCCGAAAACAGCGACGGTCTTGTTACCTGATGGAGATGAGCAACTGGTTCCTGTTGAGCAGGTAGCGGTTGGGCAAATCGTGGTTGTTAAGCCGGGCGAACTCTTTCCGGTCGATGCGGAAATCCTGAATGGTAAAACGGCGGCAGATGAGTCGAACCTAACAGGAGAGGCAAATCCTGTCTCGAAGTTAAAGGGCGACAGTGTGTATAGTGGCACGATTAATTTGTGGGGATCTGTTGAGGTCCGTGTGCTCCGCATGGCGAGTGAAAGTTCATTGCAAAAAGTCATTCGTTTGATTCGAGAGGCCGAACATCTGAAAGCTCCAAGTCAGCGGTTTACTGATAAGTTTGGCACGCGTTATACGATCGGGATCCTTGGTCTCACGGCGTTAATGTTTTTTGTGTGGTGGTTGATTTTTGGCATTCGGCCTTTTGCGAATACGGAAGAAGGGTTTTCTGCATTTTACCGTGCCATGACATTACTGGTGGTGGCGAGTCCGTGCGCCTTAGTCCTTTCGATTCCATCTGCCATACTTGCAGCGATCGCATGGGGCGCGCGTCATGGGATTTTATTCCGAGGAGGCGCCGCGATTGAGAAGCTTGCCGAGGTCGATTTGGTCGCCTTGGATAAAACGGGAACACTGACTACGGGCGGTATGGAAGTATATGCGGTGGAAAGTTTCCCGCCAGGACGCGAGAAGGAAGCTGTCGAACTGGCATATTCTTTAGAGGCGCATGGCTCGCATCCGATAGGTCGTGCAATTCAAAAATATGGTAAAGCGCAAGGTCTGAAAGTTCGGGAGATTGAAGACTTTCAGGCGATGAGTGGGCAAGGCGTGCAGGGGCGTGATGGTGAGACGCTCTGTGTGCTCGGTAGGCGAGAGTTGCTAGAGAATGGCCCACTTGCTGATTGGATACATGACGTGCCTGAGCCATCAGCTGAGTTTACTGAGAACTGGATCTTTAAGGGTGATTTGATTGCGCGTATATTGCTCAAGGATCAAATACGCCGCGAATCGAAGCCGATTTTAGAGAAGATGAAGTCGCGTGGTATTCGCACAGTCATGTTGACTGGGGATCGTCGTGGAGCCGCTGAGTCGGTCGGTGCTGAGATCGGAATCGACGAAGTTCGTTCGGGGCTAAAGCCGGAAGACAAGGTGGCGCTGATTCGTGAGTATTCTAATTCTGGATACAAAGTGGCTATGGTTGGTGATGGTGTTAATGATGCGCCAAGTTTAGCGGCCGCGTATGTTTCTGTGGCCATGGGAGCACGTGGAAGTGATGCGGCATTAGAGCAAAGCGAGGTCGTGCTCATGAAAGATCGAATTGATAATTTTCTAGCAGCCACGGATTTGAGTCACCGTGCACGAGTGATTATTCGCCAAAATCTAGCCATTGCGCTTGGCACGGTTGTGCTGATGGCCGGCGCGGCGATTCTGGGGTGGATCCCATTAAGTATCGGTGTGTTTGCGCATGAAGGCAGCACCGTGGTGGTCTGTTTGAATAGCCTGCGGCTATTGTTTCATCGTAGCGCAGTGTAAGCACCTAATCTCTACTGTCTTGCATTTACTCGGATGGTGTCGTTTATAGGCAGGGTTCTACTGCTTGTCTTAATTGCCCCTCCCTCCGATATGGAAAATAATCACCCTCGTGCTCATCGTCGTGCATGTTTACGCATTGTAATCGCACTGCTCTCTATCTGGTTTTTTGTTAGCTTTGGCTGCGCCATTTTATTTCGAGATTGGCTCGATGCGAATGCGCCGCAAGTCGGGAGCGCCCCATTCGGGTTCTGGATGGCTCAGCAGGGCGCGATTATTTGCTTTGTGTTATTGCTAATTGTTTACGCCTTTTTGATGAACCGATTGGATGCAAAACACGGCTATACTGAAGCTAAGTAGAGGGGCTAAGCTATGACGCAAGATCATCTGAATTTTATATTTATCGGAATCAGTTTTGCGATTTACATTGGAATCGCAGTCAAGTCGCGAGCGGCTTCAACAAAAGAGTATTACACTGCAGGTGGTGGTGTCTCGTCGTTTGCAAATGGTATGGCTACGGCGGCAGATTGGATGTCGGCCGCGACCTTTATCTCGATGGCAGGAACGGTGGCGATTAGTGGTTATGACGCTTCGCGTTTCTTGATGGGATGGACAGGCGGATTCGTGCTTTTGACGATTCTCATGGTGCCGTATCTACGTAAGTTCGGCAAAGCAACCGTGCCGGACTTTATTGGTGACCGTTACTACTCAAAACTTGCGCGCGGTGTGGCGGTAGTTTGTGCGATCTTTATTTGCATGACCTATATCATGGGGCAAATGCGTGGGGTGGGTGTGGTCTTTTCACAGTTGTTTGGAATTGGAGTTCCCGCAGGTGTCTTGATCGGAGCGAGTATCGTTTTCTTTTATGCAGGTCTTGGTGGAATGAAAGGGATCACTTACACTCAAGTGGCTCAGTATTGCGTGATGGCTTTTGCCTATACAATCCCAGCTATCTTTATCGCGATTGCGATGACTGGGCATGTGATACCGCAACTTGGCCTCATTGGTGATTTTACTGCTAGCGGTGAGCCAGTGGTGCCATTCCTGCAGAAGCTTAATAATATAAATACTGAATTAGGATTTGCGGAATACACCTCGGGGAAGCTCTCGACGATGAATATGTTTTGTATCACAGCTGCGCTGATGTGTGGCACTGCGGGATTGCCGCATGTGATCGTGCGCTTCTTTACCGTGAAGAATGTTGCAGCTGTGCGTAAGTCTGCTTGTTGGACGCTCTTGTTTATCGCGGTGATCTATTTAACTGCACCAGCGATCGGTGCGTTTGCTCGGGTGAACTTAGTCGAAAAGTTGCATAACACTCCATATTCCGAAGTGCCTGGATGGTTTCAGGAATTTGAACTTACGGGGCAGATGGCTTGGGTAGATAAAAATGGCGATGGTAAGATTCAATATTTTGGCCCAGCAAAATCTGAGCTTGGCAGTGCCAGCGTTTTCCAAGGAGCTAAGCCAAGCTATCCAGGATATGATGCCCCGGAGAATCAGCGTATTGGACGGCACGGTGAACGCCTGCTTGCGAATAAGGCAGATGACTCCAATCCAAATGAGCTTTGGTTTGGTAATGATATTATGGTGATGGCAAATCCGCATATGGCAGGTTTGCCGATGTGGGTGATCGCGCTCTTGATGGCAGGCTGTATTGCCGCAGCGCTTTCGACTGCAGCGGGTTTGCTGTTGGTGCTCTCGACGTCGATTTCGCACGATTTAATGAAGAAGATCATTAAGCCGGATTTAACCGATGAAGAGGAGGTCAACTACGCACGATTTGCCTCATTTGCAGCACTGATCGTGGCGGCCTATTTTGGCATTAATCCGCCGTCGGCCTTCATTGCGAAAACGGTGGCCTTTGCTTTCGGTCTCGCGGCATCGTCGTTTTTTCCCACCTTACTTATCGGGATCTTTTCTAAACGTATGAATCGTGAGGGTGCGATTGCGGGGATGCTTTCTGGTATCTCCTTCACGATCGGATACATCGTTTACTTTCAATTTTTAGGTGGGCATGCCGACCAATATTTCCTCGGGATCACTCCAGAGGGTATCGGTTTTGTTGGAATGCTGATTAATTTTGGCGTTTCATTTTTAGTGAGTGCATTCACTCCAGCTCCGCCCCAAGAAGTTCAAGACATGGTGGAAAATATCCACATCCCGTCAGGTGCAGGTGATGCGTCGGAGCATTAAGTAGCTGCAGAGCGTGCGTCGGCAGAGCGACGCGGCTACCTATTAGTTGTGTAGCAACGGCGCTCTGTCGATTAGTCGGATGTTACATAGTCGTCCAGCGTGCCCATGTGCCGCTGGGCACGGGAAAGGCTTCGGGTTCACCAGTTAGCAGCATTTCTCCATGCTCTACTTTGCCGCCTGGTATGAGCTGGCGGAGTAGGTTGTTGAGCACGATGGGTGTAAATCCTGGAGTGTGACTGGTGAGATAAACGAATAGCGGTCGGTCGCTGAGCACACCTTTGACGAGCTTGAGTGTGTCGAGCAGCGCTTGCTCGATTTTGTAGAGCTCGCCGCCTTTGCCTCGCCCAAAAGACGGCGGGTCGAGGAGAATGCCGTCGTAGCGGTTGCCGCGTTTGATTTCGCGCTGAAGAAATTTATTGCAGTCATCGACGATCCATCGGATCGGGTGGTCGGAGAGTTTGTTGAGCTCTGCATTTTGTCGTGCCCATTGCACCATACCCTTGGAGGCGTCGACGTGGCAACAGTGTGCCCCGCCTTTGGCTCCGGCGAGTGTGGCACCGCCGGAATAAGCAAAAAGATTGAGGAACTTAAGTGGTGTTTTACGCTTTGGGGCTTCAATCTTGAGGGTGTCGGTGATCCAGTCCCACATGTCACGCGTCTCTGGGAAGACGCCGAGATGTCCGAAGTCAGTCGTGGAAAGCTTCATCTTGATCCCGTTAACGTGGGCATGCCAGACGTCTGGGAGCTTTTCACGGTTCTTCCACTGTAGGCCGTCCTTACGGGAGAATGAGGCGTCGGCCTGTTTCCAGAGTTTGGGGTTGGCAGGGCTCCATACGGCTTGCGCGCAAGGGCGGGCAAGAATGACCTTGCCAAAGCGTTCGAGTTTCCGGCCGTGGCCGCTGTCGATGAGAGCGTATTCGTTCATTGTGGAGTGGGACGTTGAACATCGAACATCGAACGTTCAACGTCCAATGTTGAATGGAAACAAATGTAAGGGTGCGCATTGTGGCTTGTTTGCACGCTTGGGGGCAGTGTGCGTGTTCGATGTTCGCCTCACGCCATCGCTTCGGTGAAATGTTTACGGCACATCGCTATGTAGCGCTCGTTGCCGCCGATTTCGACTTGTTCGCCTTCTTTGATCGCTTTGCCATCTGGGCCTTGGCGTAGGTTCATGGTCGCTTTGCGTCCGCAATGGCAGATTGTTTTGAGTTCGATCAAATTGTCAGCCCAACCGAGTAGGGCGGCGCTGCCGGCAAAAAGATTGCCCTGAAAGTCGGTGCGTAGCCCATAGCAGAGGACGGGTATGCCGATTTCGTCGCAGACTCGACTGAGTTGTTCGACTTGTGGGCGATTGAGGAATTGTGCTTCGTCGATAAGCACGCAGGCAATCGGCTCCTGTTCGTGCGCCGTGCATGCAATTGAAAACAGGTTGTCACTAGGCTGAAATGATCTGGCGCCTGCAGTCAGTCCGATGCGGGACGCGATCGTATTTACACCTGCGCGTTGGTCGACCTCAGGTGTGAGTAGCAGAGTCTGCATGCCGCGTTCTTGATAGTTGTGGCTCGATTGCAGGAGGACGGTGCTTTTACCTGCATTCATTGCGGAATAGTAGAAGTAGAGTTTTGCCATTCTTCGGGTGGAGTTGCTTCTTGTTTTGACTTTTACTGGTGCGGTTGAATCTTCGATAGGTATTATGTTTAAGTCACGGTTGCAGCTATTATTTTTATTATCGATTATTCTATCTATGACTCAATCTGTTTCCGCTCAGTCGGATATGCGAGTCGCTGTGGCGAATATGAGTCAAGATGTGAAACTTCTTGTGCAGGAGGTGAAATCGCTACGGCTTGAGGTCGAAAGTGTGAAGCGTGAGAATGCGCAGCTTAAAGCGCAAGTTGTTGCATCGAGCTCAAATCGAGACACTGAGGCGCAAATTACCAACCTTTCCAGTGCGATCGATGCACTTCGTCGAGAATACCGTCAGGCGGATGAGGTGCAGAAGCAGCAGATTATAGCGGAGGTTTCGCGACAGATTGATGCCTTAGCTAAGCAAACTGAAGGTGCGTTGAATTCCGTCGCTAAGGCGGTCGAAAGTCAGCCTAGCGTGCCAGTTACAGTGAATTTTTCCGACGACTATCCTAAGACTGGTAAGCCCTACACGGTGCGTTCAGGGGATACTTTGAGCGGAATCGCGAGGGCGCACGGTTCTACGGTGAAGTATATTCAGAATGCCAATAAGATCGCCAACCCAGCGAAGGACCTGCAGATTGGCCAAACTATCTTTATCCCAATCTCCGAATAATTATGGCAAATTCAAAAACTAGACTAGGTCGCGGTCTTGGCGGTCTCATCTCTGGGGCGAGCAGTGCTTCGAAGCAGTCCACCTCGATGCCTGCGAAAAAAACGCCTACACGGAAAGCCGCAAAAAAAGCTGCACCCACAAAAACGATCCCGACCTCGACGCCCTCGGCTTCAGGTTATCGTGAGATTGAGGTGAAAGCGATCGTTGCCAACCCCTATCAACCTCGCCGCGAAATCAATCCGCAGCATGTGGAAGAACTTGCAAAGAGCATCCAATCTGAAGGGCTTTTGCAGCCAGTTGTGGTGCGCGCAAAGGGAAATAGTTTTGAACTGATTGCCGGAGAGCGTCGTTTGCATGCGTTTAGGCATCTCGGCAACAAGACCATTCCTGCTCGAATCATCGAGGCCAGTGATGCGTCATCGGCGACGCTCGCCCTGATTGAAAATTTACAACGTGAAAACCTGAACCCGATTGATGAAGCACTCGGTTATGCAAGTTTGGTCCGTGATTTTGATCTCACCCAAGAGGCGGCTGCGGATCGCGTGGGTAAGGGGCGTGCAACGGTTGCCAATGCGATGCGCCTGCTTGGACTTAATGATGAAATTCGCGGCTACTTAAGCCGTCGCTTGCTGTCAACGGGGCACGCCAAGGTTTTACTCAGTCTAGAGCAGGAAGATTATCGCACCCTTCTTGCACGACGTATCATCGAGACGGGCATGAGCGTGCGCGAAGCCGAACAGCAGGTGCGCCGACTGAAAGAGTCTAGTGGCGGTGCTTCCAAGGGCCGTTCAAAGAGCGCGGAAGCGCAAGAAACTGCGATTCGTGATTTGGAAAAGCGTATTGGCGAGCATTTCAGCACCCGGGTGTCGTTGAAGCATTCCGCGAAAAAGGGGAAGCTGACAATAGAGTATTACGGCAATGACGATCTCGACCGTATTTTAGAAAAGCTCGGCGTGAGCAGCTAATTTATCGAGTGAACTATTGGTTGATGAAGTCCGAGCCGGACGTTTTTTCGTTCGATGATTTAAAGTCGCGCCCTCGGCAAACGGAGCCATGGGATGGTGTGCGTAACTACCAAGCACGTAACTTCATGCGCGATGACATGCAGGTCGGTGATTTGATCTTGTTCTATCATTCCAATACGAACCCGCCGGGCGTCGCGGGTATCGCAGAGGTAGCGAGTGCGCCCTATCCAGACCCCACCGCGTTCGACGCGAAATCGAAATACTACGACCCTAAAAGCGATCCTGACAACCCTTGCTGGGTATTGGTCGACGTGAAGTATCATGCCGAGTTTAAGCGCTTCGTTTCTTTGGAAGCGATGAAAGCGCTGGAGGCACTTTCTGAGATGCGCATTTTACAACGTGGTAATCGCTTATCGATCTCACCGGTTACGAAACAGGAGTTTACTGCGATTTGTAAGGCGGCAGGCTAGCTGGTGAGTGCCGGCCTTGGTTCCCAAGTGACTCGTGGCCCAGTTGTTCAAGCTGACAGCTAGTGGCTCTTTGGAAGGCAGATATTGAAGCTCGTGCCTTTAGGGCTACTATCAAAGTCGATGCTACCGTTGTGCGCATCGATTATGGATTTCACGATTGCCGTGCCGAGTCCAGTGCCCCCCGTCTTGCCGTATGTCACAAACGGATCGAAAAAGTTATTCACGAGTGCTTCCGGGATGCCGGGGCCGTTGTCACGAATTGTGATTAAGGTGTTAGCGCCCATATCAGAGGCGATGACTTGGACGATGCCGTCAGCTTGGCTTGGGCGAATGGCTTCGATCGAATTGCCAATCAAATTTTGTAAAACGCGCAACAGTTTGCCTGCATCACCATGAACCGAGGTGCCGTTGGCATTCATCTCTAGTTTGATGGATTTGTGATTAAAGTATGGCTCATTGAGCTCCTTGAAGTGTGCAAAGAGCTGATCAAGCGAGACCTTGGAGGTGTTGATCTGCTGATCGCCCCTCGCAAATGCGGCGAGATCGTTTGCCATGTTGGTCATTCTCACAATCTGCGAATCGATGTTCCGGCATAAGCTCACGGCTTTCGGGTCGTCGGCAAACCTTTGCTCGAGGAGCATTGTGGCAAGACTGGTTGTTGAAAATGGATTTTTAAAGTCGTGTAGGATAGAAGACATCATCGTGCCAACGAGTGCCAGTTTCTCGGTTCGAAGCACTTCGTCCATATAGTGGCTCGTGGTGCTTTTGAGATGATGGACCATGCCTTCCAAGATCAGTCGCACGGGTTCAGTCTCTGCGACGATCTTTTTAACGGCTGACTCTGGTAAGCGACCGATCGTGGTCGGCGCTTCTGCATACGCCCCGAGTGCGCGCAGTTCGCCTGTGAATACGCGCACTTCGCCAAAAAAATTACCAGCAGATGAAAGACTGATCGTGTGGTGGCTGCCGTCAGGGCGTTTATTAGTGAAGGCCACCGAGCCGTCTAGAATCAAATAGAGCGCGTCGGGCGCGCTGCCTTCTTCAAAAATAGGCGTCTGCTCATCAAAGGTGAGCAGTTCGATTTCATTGAGGATCTCACTACGGCGAGAATCGTCATGGATGCTCTCAATGAAAGGATGTTGCTCAGTTTCATTCGGCTTCTGCAGCGGGGGATTCCTTGTTAGCGTCTTTCTGTTGTAAATCCTGAACCACTATCGTTGAAATGACTGCGAGAGCGAGTAAAACGATTCCCAGGAGTATGCCTTTTAAAGTGAGTGGTTTCATGGATCGTTACGGATTTTGTAAAAAAATGTAATAGATCAACACTCGATTAAGAGAGTCGATTGCGGTAGTCTTCGTAGCCAAAAGTGCGCACGACATCGAGTCCAGTGTCCTCATGATAGAGGCTGATCGCGGGAAGCGGCACCCCGTTGAAGGTCGTATTCTTCACCATTGTGTAGTGCGACATGTCCATGAAGACGATTCGCTGGCCTATGGAGAGCGGTTCTGCAAAGGAGTAGTCGCCGACGACGTCGCCCGCGAGGCAGGACATGCCCCCCAGTCGATAGGTATGTGCGTATTCGCCGGCTTGGCCTGCGCCAAGGACGCTTGGGCGATAGGGCATTTCCAGCACGTCAGGCATGTGGCAGGTGGCGGATGTATCGAGGATGGCGATTTGGTGGCCGCCAGCCTCGATGATGTCCAGAACAGAGGTAGCCAAGACTCCAGTATGAAGTGCGACTGCTTCGCCAGGCTCAAGGTAGACTTCGACATTGTAGCGCTTGCGGAAGTGTTGCACAGTTCGACAGAGGCGATCGATGTCATAGCCAGGGCGTGTGATATGGTGGCCGCCACCAAAATTGAGCCATCTAAGGCCTGGTATGAGATCGCCGAATGTTTGCTCGAAGGCTTCTGCGGTATGCTCAAGTGCATCCGCATCCTGTTCACAGAGCGCATGGAAATGGAGCCCATCAAGCTGGCTTAGCAGGTCGCTAGGTAGGTCTTCTAGGCTACGGTCAAGTGCCTCACGGGTAGTGCCGAGCCTCGAAGCAGGCGCACACGGGTCGTATAGTTCGGTTTCGACCTCCGAGTATTCGGGGTTCACGCGAAGGCCGAGCTCAGGCAGATTTGTGCCGTCGAGCGTGTTGATGCCCTTTGCTAACTGATGAGCCGAGTTGAAGACCAAGCTGTGGGCAAAGCCACTGAGCTGGATGAGTTCCTTGGTTTTATAGGCAGCGGAGTAGACGTGGACTTCTTTGCCAAAGAGCTCATGGGCGAGTAAGCCCTCGTGTAGGCCGCTAGAGGTGGTGCCGCTCAAGTAGCGACGAACCATCGGGAACGTGCTGTGGCAAGCGAAGCCCTTTAGCGCCAGTAGGATCTTTGCGCCGCTGCGTTTTGCAACGTCCTGCAGTAGTTGGCAGTTCTCCTCAAGGCGTCCCATATGGATCACATAGCTCGGCGACGGGGCATCCTCGTATGGAATCGCGCTAAGTGCCTGCAGGCGCTCGGGGGTGAGTGGTGGTGTCGGGTCCTGTGCCATATCAAAATGTCAGATAAAGATTGCGAGAGTCGTGGAATTAGCGAGCCGTTTCTGTGGGAGATCTGTGCTGTTTGAGAAAGGCTAAAAATTCGGCAAACTTAGGGTTGCTTTTCGTATTGGTTATTTTACTCTGCGCGGTTTTCTCATCTTCCGAGCTTCCGAAAGGTGGCTTCAATTCTGCAAATTTTAGACATGCAACAGTTCAAACTTAATATCGTAAACCGTGAAAACTCCGGCCGTGGCGTCGCTCGTCGCCTCCGTGCGGAAGGTAAAATTCCTGCTTCTCTATATGGGCAAGGCAAGGCTCGCTCCATCACTGTATCTGCAGTGGACTTTCGTAATCTAAATCGCGAGCTAGCAGGCGGTTCCGCAATCGTAGAGCTCACCGATGAAAAGGGTGATACCGCTTTGACACTGGTCCAAGACGTGCAGCGTAATGCGATTAAAGGCAGCGTGGATCACATCGACTTTCAAGAAGTTGAGCGTGGCCATAGCTTCACTACTCACGTGCCTGTGCAACTCGTTGGTGAAGCAGATTGCATCGGCGTGAAAAACGACGGTGGCGTGATTGATCACAAAACACACCAAATCGACATTCGCTGCCGCCCATCGAAGCTACCTGAAGGCGTTGAAGTCGATGTTTCCGGCCTCGCTGTTGGCGATGCGATCCATATCAGCGACCTCGCTGCGATCGAAGGTGTGGAGTTCCTCGGTGAGCCTGCACAAGTCCTTGTTTCTGTTCAGCCTCCAACGGTTGCTGCCGTAGCTGACACAGCCGAAGCCGCCGCTGACGAAGTGGCTGCTGACGAAGTGCCTGCAACTAAGGTTAAGGAAGAAGACGCTTCCGAAGACTAATATTCATTTTAACCGAAACGACGATTCCTTCGCCGCTTTCACCTCTGTTCTTTCAAAATGTCCATTACGGTCATTGCTGGCCTCGGAAACCCCGGAGCTAAATACCGTAATACCCGGCACAACATCGGATTTTTCGTTGTTGATAAACTTGCCTCGCAACTCGGTGGCGTGTGGAAACACGAAGCCAAGTTCGAAGCGGAGACCGCGATCGTTACCTACGACGATCGCAAGCTCATGCTCGTAAAGCCACAAACCTTTATGAATGCGAGCGGGCGCGCACTGGGTGCCATTCTCCGTTACCGCAAGCTAGCACCTTCCTCGCTACTAGTGGTCTACGACGATATCACGCTTGATATTGGTCGACCGAAACTAAGCCACAACGGCAGCGGCGGGGGGCACAACGGGATCGCCGACTTATTAGAACAGGTCGGGGCTGGCTTTCTTCGCTACCGTATCGGTATTGGAGCCAAGCCGCACAAAGAAATGGACCTCGCAGATTATGTCCTGAGTCAATTCACTCAAGGCGATCAAACCCTTTTGGCTGACCTCATGCCCACGTATATCGAGCACATTCGCCTCGTGATTGACAACGGTAGTGAGCCAGCCATGAACTTCATCAACCAACGCACAGCAACGAAGCATGAGCGCAACGACTAAGAACACATACAAAACTACATTCATCCTGGACCTCCGCTCGACAGAAGACGACGCGGCTAAGGTAACGGCTGACCTCTCTGAACTCCTCGGTAGCCTTGGCGCCGAAGTTTCTTCAACTGATGATCTCGGTGTGCGTGATTTCGCACGTGCTGCTGACCGCCGTTTCGCGCAAGGCCACTATATCGAGATCTACTTCAGCAGCGAAAGCTCTGTGCCTGCTCAGTTGCAGGAAAAACTTCGCCTCGACAAGCGCGTTAATCGTATCTTCGTTCAATCCAACTAATTTGCAAACAGCGCGACCAAGCGCATCCAGACTATGGCATCCTTCAATAAAGTTATTTTAATGGGAAACCTGACTCGCGATCCAGAAACGCGTGTCACTGCCACGGGTCTGACAATTTGCAAACTAAGTCTAGCTGTATCCCGCGTCTATTCGACCAAGGACGGTGAGCGCAAAGAAGAGACGACATTTGTCGATATCGACGCCTTTGGCAAGCAAGCCGAAGTCATCACCAAGTATTTCCGCAAGGGTAAGCCGATTCTCATCGAGGGTCGTCTAAAACTCGATCAATGGGAAGGTCAAGACGGGCAAAAGCGCAGTAAAATGGGCGTTGTCATGGAGACGTTCCAATTCGTTGGATCACGCGACGATGGTGACAGTAACGGCGGAGGTGCTTACGACCGTAGCTCTCCTCCAGCTCGCGAAGGCAAACCTGCCGCCGAAAGTAATTTCAATAGCAGCGACGACACACTCGACGAAGACGTCCCTTTCTAAACTTTTATACTTCCAAACAACACTTTTAAACAACAGAACGTATCATGGCCAACAATCAGGTTCTCCTCCTTCAACCCATCAAAGGCCTCGGCGCCGAGGGTGACACAGTAACAGTCCGTGCAGGATATGCGCGCAACTTCTTGCTTCCGCGCAAGCTCGCTTTGCCGATCACTCAGGCAAACAAGAAGCACGTTGAATCGCTTCTTAAAGCACGTGAAGCCCGCGAGCAAAAAGAATTCGAAGATGCACGCACATTGGGCGAGAAGATCGCTTCCACAAACATCGCAATTGCCGTGAAAACTGGCGAAGGCGGTAAGATGTTTGGTGCCGTTACAGCCAACGATTTGATCGAGCGCCTCAAAGAAGAAGGCATCGAGCTCGTCAAGAAGCAGCTTGGTCTTCCCGCTCCGATCAAGGAACTTGGCTCACACACAGCTGCAGTGAAGCTTCACGGAGATGTTGAGTGCGAACTTAAATTTGAAGTCGTTTCGGAGAATCCAATTGAGGAAACTACCGAAGAGACTGAAGAAGACGAAGATTAATTCGCGTCACGCGGTCGTATAGACAGCATTCAGCACTATGCCGCCCGAATCCACGTCGTCAGGAGATTTCCGCAAAGGTAGTCGCAAATTTAGCGACCGGAAAAAACGTGAAAACGCTGACGACGGGGTTCGAGTGCAGCCGCACAGCATCGAGGCCGAAGAGGGCCTCATCGCCGCCTGCTTGATTGACGGGGGGAGGGAAATTCTCACCGAGTGTATCGAAGCAAAGATCGCTCCCGAGTATTTCTATAAAACCGCGCACCAAGAAATTTTCCGCGCACTCATTGCGCTCTATCAAACGGGTGATCCGGTTGATGAGATTCTGCTCTTCGATTATTTGCAGAAAAATGGCCAGGCCGAAGAGGTCGGCGGTATCGCCGCAATTTACGCCATTCAAGACCGCATTGAAACTGCGGCACACGCTCGATACTTTACCAAAATTGTTCACGAGAAGTATCTCCTGCGACGTTTGATTCGCACCTCTCGCGAGGCAATTGAGGCCTGCTACGAGCAGCAAGAAGACATGTCTGCCTTCATCGAGAAGATTGAGCAGGACATTTTCGAAATTAGCCGCGACCGCGTCACCGACGCCGCGGTGCCTATCAGCGTCTCGCTGGATGAGGCAGTCTCTGACATTCATGCTTTGCTCAACGGTAAGGATGATGCCGATGGCGTGCTTTCGGGTTACCGCGACTTGGATGGCATGACATATGGCTTCCATCCCGGTCAAATGATCGTATTAGCCGCTCGTCCCTCAGTAGGTAAGACCTCCCTGGCGATGAATTTTGCCGAACATGCCATGCTTCCAGATGGCGGCCGCAAATCTGCGGGTGTGCTCGTCTTTAGTTTGGAAATGACTGCGGCCCAACTTGCGATGCGCCTCATCTGCAGCCGTGCACGGGTCGATATGAAGCGTATTCGTGACCGAGTGATTTCGAAGCAAGACTCTGCAGATATCGCCACCACGGTGAAAGAGCTTAAGACCGCGCCACTTTGGATCGATGATGCGTCGAGTTCTTCGATTCTTGATATCCGCGCCAAAGCACGACGGCTCCACACCAAGAACCCGCTTGGCCTTGTCGTGGTTGACTACCTTCAGCTGATTCGGGGCACGGATAACCGAGTCCAGCGTGAGCAGCAGATCGCTGAAATTTCACGCGGCATGAAAGGCATGGCCAAAGAGCTCAATGTCCCAGTCGTGGTGCTTTCCCAATTAAATCGCGAATCTGAAAAAGAAAACCGCGACCCACGTATTTCTGACCTCCGCGAGTCTGGTTCCATCGAGCAGGACGCCGACGTGGTTCTCCTGCTCCATCGCCCCAAGAAACGGGACGACGATGATGGAGTGGAAGAGGGCGCCATGCCAGGCGATGTGGAGCATATTAAGCTGATTATCGCCAAGCAACGGAATGGTCCAATTGGCGATATCGATTTGACCTTCATCCGTCGTTACACCAGATACGAGAACTTCCATCGCTAGTTTACGTCTTTTAGCACACTTATCTACATGCGTTTCTTAAACATATCACTCTGCCTCGCGCTTTCGCTAGGTGCCTTTTCGATCCCTACTGCCATCACTGCGCAAGAACAGGCGGAAACGTATCCGGTCGTTAATAAGATCGAAACAAAATTTGCCGGTTTCCGTTCGGTCAGTGACCAGTTCGTGTTTAGCAACGTCCAGCTACGCTCTGGTATGAACTACAACCCAGCCTTGGTCGACCAATCGATTCGGGTGCTCTACAATACCGGTTATTTCGAATTTGTTGAAGTAGAGGTCAACAGCGCTGGCGAAGGTAAAGTCGACGTGCTGTTTAACTTGGTCTCTAAATATACAATTCAATCGATCCGCTATGTCGGAAACGATCAGTATACCGACAGCCGATTGGCTTCGAAGGCCGAAATCGATACGGGGATTCCACTCGATGAGTATCAAGTCAGCCAAGCTGCCGACAAATTACAGGCTTACTATATAGAGAAGGGCTTCCCCGACGTGTCTATCGATTATCGTATCGATCGCGACGACGAGACAGGCCTCGCATCCGTATATTTTGACATCAACGAAGGCGGTGAAGTCCATATCGACAAAATCCGTTTTGTCGGTAACGAAGCGATTAAGGATAAAGTCCTTCGCAAACAACTCGAGACCTCCGAGCATGGCTGGTTGTCGTGGATTACCGGTTCTGGTAAGTTCGATGAGACACTTTTCAAAGAAGACTTAGGCATTATCCGTAACTACTACCGCGATCAGGGCTACCTCGATGTGGTCGTCGACGAAGATTTGGTCGAGCTCGACTTTATCAGCGATGATAAGCTCGATATCTCGATTACCGTTGAGGAGGGACGCCAATATTTCATCGGTGAATTTTCGGTCGATGGTGCAACGATTTACACCAGTGACGAGCTACTTGCCTTTGTAGGCATTGAGCCCGGTGAAGTCTTTTCTCCTTCGAAAGTAGATGAGGCGGCAACCACCATCCGCGACTACTATTACTCTCAGGGTTATTTGGAGACATCCGTGCGTGCCGAGCGCGTGCCGAACATGCAGTCTGGAAACATTGATGTGGTCTTTCGCATTCGCGAAAGTGAAAAGTTCTACCTTGAATCGATCAAAGTAGAGGGCAACACCAAGACCAAAGCCAAAGTCATTATTCGTGAGTTAGCGCTTCGTCCAGGCGATGTTTTTGATCGCAATCGTATGGATGTTAGTGAGCGCCGCTTAACGAATACCAGCTTCTTCGATGATGTTCGCCTAAACCCTGAAGATACGAATATCCCAGGCCGTAAAGATTTGAGTGTGACTGTCCGCGAAGGCCGCACAGGTAACTTTACCTTCGGCGCTGGTTTTGGCTCCGTTGAAAGTGCGGTGGTTTATTTTGAAATGTCGCAGGGTAACTTCGACCTATTTAACTGGCGCTCTGGTTTCCAAGGAGACGGTCAAAAGTTCCGTTTCCGTGCATCGGTGGGCACGAGTAGTAATCAGATTTTGATCGCCTTTGAAGAACCATGGTTGTTTGAGCAACGCCTAGCTTTTGGTGTCGAACTCTACCGCACCGAGTCCGACTACAATAGTGCAGATTACAATGAGCTGCGCACTGGGTTTGAGCTATATCTCCGCCGCCGTCTCTTTGAGCTCGTCGAAGCTCGTCTATCGTATCGCCTAGAGCTGGTTGAAATTTTCGATGTGGATCGCAATCCGGGCCCAGGCACCATTGAAAACCCAGACGGTTCGCTCGGTAACGACGGAATCGCAGATGTCTTCCAGGCAGCCGAAGGCGAGCAACTGGTTTCCAAAGTAGGCCTTACCTTTTTACGCGATAACCGTAAAACACTGCTGTTCACTCGCGAGGGTAACCGCACGACTATCGCGAATGAATTGGCCGGTCTTGGTGGCGATGTGAGCTATTGGAAGGCCGAGGCACGCACGGCTCACTTTATCCCGACTTGGGATACGATGGAGCAATCACTCTCAATTGTCGCACGTGCAGGCACCGTCACTCCGTGGGGGAATAGCGATGAAGTTCCATTCTACGACCGTTTCTACCTCGGTGGTCCCGAAACGCTCCGTGGTTTCGACTATCGCGATATCGGCCCTCGTGACTCAGATGACGACGAAGAGTCCGTAGGTGGCAACACATACACGATGTTCTCCTTGGAATATATGTTCCGCATTGCGGAACCTTTAGGCCTCGTTGTTTTCTACGATTGGGGTGTGGTTAATGAAAATGACTTTGATTTTGGTATGACCGATTACGCAGACAACTGGGGTGTCGGTGCGCGCATCATGTTGATGGGTTCTCCACTCAAGCTCGATCTGGGTATCCCCATCACCGATCCTACCGGCGAAGCCAATGGCACACAGTTTAACTTTTCCTTTGGCACGCGCTTCTAGTGCTGCTTGCCTTTATTCACTAAATACGATCTAAATAGACCATCTTATGAAAAAACTAACTACTGTTATCCTTGCTTCTGTATTCATCGCAGCAGGCCTTTTTGCTCAAAAAACACCCGTCATCGCCACTGTCGATGTGCAACGTGTATTGAATGATTATACTGCATTTCAAGCTGCAGTTGAAAAAGTGAAAGGCTCCGTTGCTCCTGTAGAAGAAGAGATGAAGAAGATGCAAGCCAGCCTCCAAGCAATCATCACAGAAGGCCGTGAGGCTGAAGCGATGGCGAAGAACCCAGCAGCTAGCGACGAAGCAAAAGCTGAAGCGCAAGCTAAGGTAGCCGAGCTTCAAAAGAAGCTTCAAGGCGAGCAAGCTCAGCTGCAACAGTTCCAGCAGCAAGCACAAGCACTGGCGAAACAAGGTCAACAAACAGACCTCGCGCCGCTTCAAGAAAAAGCGCTCGAAGCGGTGAAGACAGTGGCCGCTGATAAAGGCATCGACCTCGTTCTCGCTAAGAACGCGGTGATCTTCTCAGACGATTCGCTCGAAATCACAGATTCTGTGATCGCTGTGTTGAACGCTGAGTAAGTCACTTACTTGTTTAAATTTTCAAAACCCTGTTCTCGCAAAGGACAGGGTTTTTTGATCTCTATTCATTATGGCTTTTGCATACTCCACACAACGCATCCTTCAAATTGTCGGCGAATCCGCTGAATGTGTCGGTGCCTACGAAGGCGATATCGTTGGTATCAGTTCCCTAAAGGAAGCAAGCTCAGGCGACCTGTCCTTCCTCGGGAATCCGAAATATCGCGCCGAAGTTGAGCCGTCTCAAGCATCTGTGTTGTTGTTGCCACTCGACTATGAAGGCACGCCCAAGACTCGCCAGTTGTTCATTAAATTAGAAAATCCATCGTTTGCTTTAGCACTCATCTGTCGCGATATCGAAGGCACGCTCTTGCCAAAGCCGGTGCCGGGGATACACCCCTCAGCGGTTGTGCACCCTGAAGCCGTGGTCTCACCACTGGCAAGCGTCGGCCCGCTCTGCGTGGTCGGGCAGGGCGCAAAAATTGGTGCTGCGGTCTTGGAGAGTCATGTATCAGTCGGTCGCTATGCATGCATTGCAGACGATGCCTATCTCTTCCCTCGTGTGGTGGTCGCGGATTATTGTGAGATCGGTCAGCGTAACCGTATTGCTGCGGGTGCGGTGATCGGTTCCGACGGCTACGGCTACGAATTTCACGAAGGTGCCCACCAGCGCGTGCCGCAGATCGGTAAAGTGATTTTAGAAGATGATGTCGATGTCGGCGCCAATAGCTCGCTCGATCGCGCACGTTTTGGATCCACCATTATCGGAGCGGGCACTAAAATCGACAATCAGGTGCAGATTGCGCACAATGTTCGTGTGGGTAAGCATTGCCTCATTGTTGCACAGGTTGGTATCAGCGGTAGCACGGTGCTTGGCGACGGTGTTATCGTTGCGGGGCAAGCCGGCGTCGCCGGGCACTTAGAGATTGGTTCGGGGGCCATGATTGCCGGAGGCACAGCCATCACTGCGTCCGTGGAACCCCAAGCAAAAATGCGCGGTTTTCCTGCGCTGCCAATGATGCAGTTCAATCGAATCTCTATTTTACAACGTAAATTGCCAGATCTTTTCAAAAGGTTTGATCAACTTGAAAAAACTGTCGAATCTCTCGGCTCATCAGAAGTTATCTCCGAATAAAAGTATATGAATCCTAGTTCAATGAAAATTTTCTGCGGAAATTCAAATCCCGCGCTTGCTAACGAAATATGCGATTATATCGGGGTGGAACTCGGTAAGGCTGATGTTGTCAGCTTCCCAGACGGAGAGAGCTTCGTGCGTATCAACGAAAATATTCGTGGCGCCGACGTCTTTATCATCCAGTCCACCTGCAATCCCGCGAATCAGAACTTGATGGAGCTATTCATCATGATCGATGCCGCGCGGCGTGCCTCGGCTGCACGCATCACCGCCGTCATTCCGTTTTACGGCTATGCGCGTCAAGACCGTAAAGACCAACCACGTGTGCCGATTACATCCAAGCTCGTTGCCAACTTGCTCGTTTCCGCAGGTGCCAACCGTGTGCTCACAGTGGATCTCCACGCACAACAAATTCAAGGCTTCTTCGACATTCCGGTCGACCATCTCTATGCCTCGCCGGTGCTCTTTCAGTATTTGAAAGACATCGATACCAAGAACCTCACACTCTTTTCCCCAGACGTCGGTGGTATGAAGATGGCGTCTGCCTATGCGAGTATGCTCGATGTGCCACTCGGCTTTATCGCCAAGCGCCGCACCTCCGCAGAGACGGTTGAAGCCGTTTCCCTCGTCGGTGAGACCGAAGGGCGCGATATTCTCTTAATCGACGATATGACAGAGACCGCGGGCACTCTCTGTGCCGCCGCAAAACTGCTTAAAGAAAATGGCGCCAAAAGTGTCATGGCTGCCGTCAGTCACGGTGTTTTGAACGATCTCGGTTACGAACGTCTCGCTTCAGGAGCGATTGATCAATTGATCACCACCAACACCACACCCGTTGAGCAACGTGAAGGCTTGCCGATCACTGTGCTTAGCGTCGCCGGACTCCTCGGTGAAGGTATTAAACGGATCCATAACAACGCCTCCGTTACTGGACTCTTCGAAATCAAAGGATTTTAGCAGCGCAAAGCGCCGTAGTGAGTCGTTTGGTGTAGCCGAAATCGGGAGATTTTGGACCGATCCGTATAGTGAGTGGCAATCACGAGCCATAAAAGGTAGCGGCGCGCGTCCCTGCGCGCCATCTGCGCCAGAGCCTACCAATTTACTAAGGCAGACAATTATCTTCTGGAGGGACGCGCTCCGTCGCGTCCGCCGTATCGAGGAAGTGCTTGCTACGCCATCCCCGTAAGCGCTCCGATGGTTACATTGATATCATTCCTCGCCGAGACCTTCGAGGTCTGCCAAGTCGCGTAAACGGCCACTCGCACGTTTGTTTTTGACTAGATCCGCATAGCCAATGAATGGGATCTCAATGCCGTCGGCATCGATGGTTACTTTGTTTGGATAGCTGGCGTCAAAGTCGATCCCGCTGGCTTCCGTAATAATTTCGATTCGAAGCGGAGGCGTTCCCATTCGAAATGCATTGCCGTTTTCTTTGAAAAACTCTCGATCAATGCCACCAGGCACTCCAAACGCTTTGAGGGCAGCAAGGAGGGCATTAATGTTGGTATCTGATTGCCCGATCCAAATATCCATGTCTCCGGTTGCACGAACGTATCCATGGACTCCGAGCGCCCAGCCGCCGACGATCAAGTATTCAACTTTGTGCTCGTTTAAGAGACACAACAGATCTTTGAAGTCTTCCGGTAGCTGCTGCATCGCCCCAAAATGCGATGCGTAGTTTCTGAATGCAAGCCAGCCTTTCTGCAGGGCTCAGTTTTAAGCAATCCTCGCGGTAGTCCTTAGTGGATTCGGACTGTTTGCCATAGCTGAATTCGATAGGAGGCTTCATTGACTCGAATGATTCACGAATATGCAGAAAAGTCGATGCTAGGTATGGCCACAAAACGTATTATTTTAAAACGCTTATTGACGTATACCATCACGGATCGACTCAGAGGTAAGAGGTCTAAATGCTCATAAAGGTAGCGGCGCGCGTCCCTGCGCGCCATCTGTGTCAGAGCCTACGAATTAGTTGAGGCAAAATCATTGTAGGCAAAATCATACGACTCTGACGCATTGTTTGAACCGCCGCTTCGCACTCCGCGTAGAAGCGACACTCCTGTCGCTTTCCTTTTTACTGAGGCAAACAAATATCTTCTGGAGGGACGCGCTCCGTCGCGTCCGCCGTATCTGTAGAATTAATTTAAACGGTGAATAAAAACGTTCCCGTTACGTTTGCGTCACACCTCACTCTGGCGTTGATTCTTGGTCATATTCAGCCACAGGCTATCCCGTATCCTGAATACCTATGCGCGTCCTGCTCACATCACACGGTTCCACCGGCGACATCTACCCAGTGATTCGCCTCGGCCGCGCGCTAGTTGAAGCGGGCCACCAGGTCCGCTTCGCCACAGTCTCGCTCTTTCGTGAGGAAATTGAGTCGGCTGGTATCGACTTCGTTTATTTACCACCGGATTGGGATCAAAGCGGCTTCGCCGAAGCCATGCGCGATTTGACACATGCCAAAAACCCGCTCGATCTCATGCGGATCATCTACTCCGAGTCGCTACCATACCTCGACGAGATTCTGGACACCCTCGACCGTGAATTGCAGCAGGCCGATGTCTTTGTCAGTAGCTATCTTTTTGCCAATCTCTGTGCCTTAGCGCGTAAGCATGGCGTGCCCTCCGCGGTGACGACCTTTGCGCACAATGTCGTGCCTTCACCGAGTTATCCACCCGACGAGTTGCCACGACTCTTACCCGCACCTCCACGACTTCGTCGTCTGTGGAACCGTATGCTGTGGAAGTTGACCGACCGAGTGCTCTGCTGGAATATCAACCGTGTTGTGGGCGAGATCATGCTCAAGCATGGCATGGATCGGGCGGCAAGCTTTGCCATCGAGCCAGCCGATAAGGTGCTCGTCACCGTGTCGCCCGGTCTCTTCCAGCCGCAGCGCCTCTGGAGTGATCGTTTTAACTTCACTGGCTACTTGCGCTGGCAGTCACCCGAAGACCCCACGCTCGATGCCGCAGTTCGCGCGTTCTGTGGCGACGAGAAGGTGCCCATCCTTACCTTTGGCAGTGTCACCTTCGATGAAGCTCGCAAGATCATGACGCGCTTCATGCGCGCTTGGCCGGAAGGAAAGAAAATCATTATCCAGTCCGGCTGGGCAGGACTTACCATTGAACGCCCTCACTCTGGTATGTTACGCGTGGATCGCGTCTCGCACGACCAACTGTTCCGCTACGCCTCGATGGTCATACATCACGGCGGTGCTGGCACCACCGCCAGCGTCCTACACGCGGGTGTGCCCAATATCATTATCCCACATATCGGAGATCAATGGTTCTTTGCAAGTGAAATGAGGCGTATCGGCTGCGGGCTCGAAGTCAAACGCAAGAGCTGGCCCGAAGATCTACCCAAGGCGGTTTTAAAGGTCGAAAAGAACCAAAAGATGCAGGCGCGTGCCAAAGAAATCGCCCAATTGCTAGCCCAGGAAGATGGCCCTGGCAAGGCCGTCAAAACGCTCGAAGCGCTCGCCGTATGTTCGTAGGGGCTTCATTTTATGAAGACCGCCGAGCCAAAGCCTGAACCGCCGCGGTCTTCATAAATGAAGCCCCTACGACTGATCAGTCATTAGCCATTAAAAATTTTCAAAGCATATACCACTGCGAGAACGTAGCGGCTTGCCCGACGATCTCGC